>Ga0209344_10000133_pt1 | contig 149574 bp, 145 predicted proteins | sample Cruoilmetagenom6_FD_187293 | JGI IMG/M metagenome (GOLD analysis project Ga0209344, IMG submission 187293) | Oil polluted marine microbial communities from Coal Oil Point, Santa Barbara, California, USA - Santa Barbara Oil Seep Sample 6 (SPAdes)... | ecosystem: Environmental > Aquatic >... | reverse complement strand
ACTTTATTATTTGTTCTTTTTGTTGGAGTTCTTGCCCAAGCGCAAGATGTAAAAGAAACTTCAGTATTGGAAACGGCTACTACAGAGATAACTGTTTCAGATGTTAAGAAGGAAACCTTGAAAGAAGAAAATAAAGTAGCACGTTTGTATAAGTTTAAAAATTCTAAAATTAAAAAAGAATTGGCTTTCGCTACAAAACGTAGCAAATCTAAAATAGCTTAAGTACTATTCTTAATTTTTAATAAAGCTATATAGAAATACACGAATTGCATAGTACCGTTAAAATGTTTGTTTTTGCCGATAAAATACAACTTAAGTACATCTTGATCTAAATTTTAATTAGGTAGTTCATCTATAGTATTACCTAATAACGACTAAACCTTGTTTTTGAACGATTAAGAAGAGAAGTGCTAAACAAACGATATAACTTTATAATAACCTAAGTCCCAAACTTATGAAAGCTATACTGACCTTATTTTTTGTGATTTGTATTGGAGTTTGTGCACAAGCACAAGATGCTCCTAAAACACAACAAAAGAAAATTGTTGCAGTTAAGATTACAAGCATAGTTACTACAGCAAATAATTTAGCGATAAAACCAAGCATAAGTATCGCTCGTTTATATATGGATAAAAATGCAAAAGTGAACAAGGAGTTGGCTTTTGTAACTGAACGGAATAAATCTAAATTGGTTTAATTATGATATATCTAATGATAGTAGTTTTAGTTGTTATGTTACGGTTGGTGTCTTTATGTAAAAGACATAGTGCAGCTGTACGGATTATAAAAATTCCAATAAATTCTTCGAAGAGCTTATTTTACTAAGTGTGTAAAATATGAATACGTGTTTGTATTACATAAGAAAAGCTGCTCATTTGAGCAGCTTTTCTTTTATGAAATAGTTTTACTATCTATTCTTCAATTAGGACCCATTCTCCTTTGGCTATTAATGGCTCTGCTTGTTTGAATTTTACAACCTTACTTTCTCCAGACATTACATTTTTAATGGTCACTCTATCGTTTCTACCAATTTTAGGTCTTTCCCGAACAATAGTTTCGGTTACTTGGGGCCTGCTTCCTGGTGTCTGACCAGCAGCTCTATTACGGGCAGCTAATTCATCACTATTCGGAATTTCTTCTTTACTAACCTGTAAGTTTACTTTTGGTCTTCTTACATTTCTAGCTTCTTGAATAGCTGAAGTATCACCAGTTGGTAATTCTCCTTTAAATAAGAAAGAAACCACTTCTTTGTTTACTTTTTCTATCATCGCCTTAAAAAGTTCAAAAGCCTCAAATTTATAAATCAATAATGGGTCTTTTTGTTCATGAACGGCCAATTGTACAGATTGTTTTAACTCATCCATTTTACGTAAATGAGTTTTCCAAGAATCATCAACAATAGCTAATGTAATATTCTTTTCAAAGTCGTTTACCAATTGTTTCCCATTGCTTTCGTAGGCATCTTTTAAATTGGTGACTACGTTTAAAGATTTTACGCCATCTGTGAAAGGAACTACAATGCGTTCAAAATTATTGCCTTTTTCTTCATAAACATTTTTGATTACAGGTAGGGCAGTAGCTGCATTGCGCTCCATCTTATTTTGATAATGCTCATAGGTAATCTTATACGTTTTGCTCGCTATTTCCTGACTACTCATTTTTGTAAACTCGTCCTCAGTTACAGGAGAAGTTATTGAAAAATATTTAATCAATTCAAACTCAAAATTTTTATAGTCATTAGCATTCTTATTGTTCTCTGTAATTACTTCACAGGTATCAAAAATCATATTGGCAATATCCAATTTAAGACGTTCACCCTGCAGTGCGTGACGTCTTCTTTTGTATACTACTTCTCTTTGGGCATTCATTACATCATCATACTCTAACAAACGTTTACGAACCCCAAAGTTGTTTTCTTCTACTTTTTTCTGAGCGCGCTCTATAGACTTTGTCATCATTGAATGCTGAATTACTTCACCATCTTCTAATCCCATCCTGTCCATCATTTTAGCGACTCTATCAGAACCAAACAAACGCATTAGGTTATCTTCTAAAGAAACATAAAATTGAGAGCTTCCTGGATCTCCTTGACGACCAGAACGACCACGTAGCTGTCTGTCTACACGTCTAGAATCATGTCTTTCTGTACCAACAATAGCAAGTCCACCTGCAGATTTAACCTCATTCGATAATTTAATATCTGTTCCTCGACCAGCCATATTGGTTGCAATAGTTACGATACCAGATTTACCAGCTTCTGCAACTACATCAGCTTCTTTTTTGTGCAATTTGGCGTTTAACACGTTGTGTGGTACTTTACGAATGGTTAACATTCTAGAAAGTAATTCTGAAATTTCTACTGATGTTGTACCAATTAACACAGGTCGTCCAGATTGTGATAATCTAGTTACTTCATCAATAATGGCATTGTATTTTTCTCGTTTAGTTTTGTAAATTAAATCGTTTCTGTCATCACGGGCAATAGGCCTGTTGGTAGGAATCTCCATAACATCTAACTTATAGATTTCCCAGAATTCACCAGCTTCTGTAATTGCCGTACCCGTCATTCCCGCCAGTTTATTATACATTCTAAAGTAATTCTGTAAAGTAACCGTAGCAAAGGTTTGTGTCAATGCCTCAATTTTTACATTCTCTTTAGCTTCTATGGCTTGGTGTAACCCGTCAGAGTAACGACGACCGTCCATAATACGACCTGTTTGCTCATCTACAATCATTACCTTGTTTTCCATAACTACATACTCTACATCTTTTTCAAAAAGAGTATAAGCTTTTAGTAATTGGCTCATAGTGTGAATACGCTCACTTTTAATAGAAAAATCTTTGAATAAATCTTCTTTTAGTTCTGCTTCTTTTTCAATTTCTAAGTTTTGATTTTCAATTTTAGAAATTTCTGTTCCAATATCTGGCATTACAAAGAAATCTTTGTCACCATCCCCAGAAATATGTGCAATTCCCTTATCCGTTAGTTCAATTTGATTGTTTTTTTCATCAATTACAAACAACAATTCTTCATCTACCTTAGGCATTTCGCGGTTGTTGTCTTGCATATAAAAGTTCTCTGTCTTTTGCAGCAATTGCTTAATACCCTCTTCGCTTAAAAACTTAATCAGTGCTTTGTTTTTAGGCAATCCACGGTGCACTCGTAATAATTGAAATCCACCTTCTTTGGTATCACCATTAGCGATTAGTTTTTTTGCCTCTGCTAAAACACCAGTTAAATAGTGTTTTTGGATGTTTACAATATCTCCAACCTTTGGTTTTAACTCGTTAAACTCGTGGCGATCTCCTTCTGGTACAGGACCAGAAATTATTAATGGGGTACGTGCATCATCTACTAAAACTGAATCTACCTCATCTACAATGGCGTAGTTATGAGGGCGTTGCACCAAATCATTTGGGGAATGCGCCATATTATCACGCAAATAATCAAAACCAAATTCGTTATTTGTACCATAAGTAATATCTGCGTTGTACGCTGCTCTTCTAGCATCTGAATTGGGTTGGTGGTAGTCTATGCAATCTACAGAAAGGCCATGAAACTCAAAGATAGGAGCCATCCATGCACTATCTCTTTTTGCTAAATAATCATTTACGGTTACCAAGTGTACACCCTTGCCTGTTAATGCATTTAAATATACGGGTAAGGTAGCAACCAAAGTTTTACCTTCACCTGTATGCATTTCTGCAATTTTACCTTGGTGTAGTGCTATACCTCCAATTAGCTGTACATCATAATGAATCATATCCCAAGTTACTTCTTTGCCAGCAGCATCCCAAGAGTTTTTCCATAGGGCTTTGTCACCTTCTAAGGTAACGTAATCTTTAGAACCCGACAATAGTCTGTCATATTCCGAGGCAGTTACAGTTAATGTTTCATTAGCAACAAAACGTTTTGCTGTTTCTTTAACAACGGCAAATGCTTCCGGTAATAATTCCTCTAAAGTATTTTCTAAAGTTTTGTTTATCTCTTCTTTTAAACGATCTATTTCTGTATAAATATCTTCGTTTTTATCAATGTCAGTTGAGGCATCTACTTCCTTTTTTAAGACATCAATCTGATCATTCAAGTCTTTACAGTCTGCTTGTAGTTTCTTTTTAAAACTTTCTGTTTTCTGCCTGAGTTCATCTATACTTATGCTTTCTAAGTTTTGTTCAAAGGTCTTTATTTTATCTACTAAAGGTTGTAGAAGCTTAACATCTTTTTTTGCTTTATCACCAACAAAGGTTTTAAGCACGGAATTTAAAAAATTCATATGTTTTGTAATTTATAAAGTCTGCCACAAAACGAATCAAGTGCAAACTCTTTAGATTAATTTCCGTATAGAGCGGAATATAATTGATTATGCAAAAGGTATTCCAGTTTTAAAATAGAAAGAAATACAATTTTAATACTGCCAAAATTACATAAAAAAAAAGCCTCCGAGGAGACTTTTTTAATGTAATTCTTTATAATATATTAATATTCATCCTCATTCCAGAGGTAATCTTCTTCCGTCGGGTAGTCTGGCCAAATTTCCTCAATAGACTCATAAATTTCCCCACCTTCTTCTTCCATAGATTGTAGGTTTTCTACAACTTCTAATGGAGCACCAGTTCTTATGGCGTAATCTATTAATTCGTCTTTGGTTGCTGGCCAAGGTGCATCACTTAAATAAGATGCTAATTCTAAAGTCCAATACATGGTAATAGTTTATTTATAATTTTTTGCAAAAATAAATTTTTAACCGAGAATGGCAAGCTTTTTTAAGCTTATTTAATTTATTTTTTTAAAATAGTTGATATTCAGTACTTTGATAACGAATTAAAAAGTGAATTATTAGTCTTTTTTTTCAGGAATCCATTTTATTTCGTCTGCGTCCAAATCTTTTGATAATTTTCTAGCCAATACAAATAGATAGTCGGAAAGTCTATTGATAAATGACAAAATAGAGGCTTCAAAGGGTTCATTCTCGTTTAAATGTGACGCCAAACGCTCTGCTCTGCGGCAAACAGTGCGAGCTATATGACAGTATGACACGGTGGTATGTCCGCCTGGAAGTATGAAATGTGTCATTTGTGGTAATTCTTCATTCATTGCATCCATTTCTTTTTCTAAAAGTTCAATGTCTGCTGCACTTATTTTGTCAATATTTAATCTTTCCTTACCATTTTTTAAAATCATTTTCTCAGGATCTGTTGCTAAAATGGCGCCAACAGTGAATAGTTTATCTTGAATAATGGCTATAATAGCTTTGTAACGCTGGTCTATCTTTTGATCGCGTATTAAGCCCATCCATGAATTAAGTTCATCTAGTGTACCGTAAGATTCTATTCGTAAATGATGTTTAGCGACTCTTGTACCCCCAAATAGAGCTGTAGTTCCTTTATCTCCAGTTTTTGTATATATTTTCATTAGTTTTTTTCTTTAAGTTTGTTTTTAATGGCATTTTCTATCCTAATAATCAGAATTATAACGGCTAAAAATAATACGGAAAGACCAAAAAGTGTAGCAATTTTTTCATTTAGCTTGTATCTAAAACTGACTAATGAAGCTAGAGGAAGTATACCTTCAATTTTTATCAGTTCTTTTGATGAAAATTGTTGAGCAAACTCCCAACTTTTTTGATTTTTCATTGAGGCATTGGTACTGTAGCTATAGCAACTATTATTTTTTTGGGAGGGAATTTTAATTGAAAAAATTCAATAAGTATAAAATTACAACCTGAGCCAAAGAGAATGAGAAATAGCGGGTTACTATATTCTAAAATGATTTACTCCTTACGTTTATAGTGATCCATAAACTTACGCGATTTCCTTTCGTTCGTTTTTTTCTTGGTCATAACAGAAACGGCTAAAAAAATAACCAAGGCAACTCCACAAATTATAAATAAGGTATAGTCCATAGCAAGAAAATTGTGTATTTAAAAATACAGTATTATATTCTAATATTAAAATGTTCTTTGGCTTGTTCCTTTCTAAAAAATACTATAGCGCAATAAAATAGATCAACAGTAACAGTAATAGTATCCAAATTTTTTATTTTTTTCCACAACATTTCGGTTTGTTTTGTTTTATGAATGTTGTCTATAAAAATCACTGTATTGTTGTAATTTTTTATTGCATTCACCTGGTTTACAATGGGTTCTGATAAATAAACAAAATCCACAAATTCTTTGTTGTAATTAAGATGTGGGTATTTTGTTTGTATCATTTTTTTTAAATCAGGGTCATTGATGAAAACAGAGGAAACATTAAAGTAAGCAATACTTTTTAAAAGTACGTTTTCACTTTTGTGTTCACTTAATCTATCCCTTTTATACAGACATTTTGTGACATAGTTGTACATAAAAGGGGAGTGCACCCCATGTTGATTGGTAGATGCAATTAAAAATTTTATGAATGCAATAGCCCTGAACATTGTTCGTTTAAAGTTAGCCGTCAACAATGGCAGAAAGTGCAAACCAGCGTTCTGTTTTTGTTTCAATTTCATCGAGTACCTCTTGTAGCTCTTTAGAAAGTTTGTCTATGTCCTCTCCAGAAAGATTAGTGTCTGAGAATTTGTTCTGAAGGGTTGATTTTTGCTCTTCTAATTTTTTAATTTTATTTTCTATGTTATTATATTCTTTTTGTTCTTGGAAAGTTAAGGTGTTGGTTTTTACTTCGACTTTCCATGTTTTCTTCTCTGCTTTACCCTCTTTTTCTTTCGATTCTCTATTTTCTATAAGGACACTGTCTTCGTAAGTTCTAAAATCTGAATAGTTGCCTGGAAAATCTTCAATTACGGCATCACCTCTAAAAACAAAAAGGTGATCTACAATTTTATCCATAAAATAACGATCATGCGATACAACAAGCAAACATCCTGGAAAATCCATTAAAAAGCTTTCCAATACATTTAAGGTCACAATGTCTAAGTCGTTTGTAGGTTCATCTAAAATTAGAAAATTAGGATTTTGTATTAATATGGTACATAAATACAGTCTTTTTCGTTCACCACCACTCAATTTGTCCACAAAGTCATATTGTTTTTTTCTGTCAAATAAAAAACGTTCTAATAGTTGTTGCGCAGATATCTGTTGCCCTTTTTTTAGTGGGATATAATCGCCAAACTCACGTATTACATCTATTACTTTTTGACCTTCTTTTATGTTTATTCCTTTTTGAGTATAATACCCAAATTTAATAGTCTCGCCAATAATTACCTTCCCACTATCTGGTTGACCTTTTCCTGAAATGATGTTCAAAAAAGTAGATTTTCCGGTGCCATTTTTACCGATAATTCCGATGCGTTCACCTCTTAAAAAATTGTACTCAAATTTATTTAAAATTGGTTTATCTGGATAAGATTTTGATATTTTTGCAAGTTCAACAATCTTACTACCCATACGCTCCATATTAATTTCCAATTCTATTTGGTGCTCTTTTCTGCGAAGGTGAGCCTTGGCTTTAATATCGTTAAAGTCATCTATACGCGATTTAGATTTTGTGGTACGTGCCTTGGGCTGCTTGCGCATCCAACCCAATTCTTTTTTATATAAAATTTTAGATTTATGATGCTCCACAGCCTCTTGTTCAATACGCGCTTCTTTTTTCTCTAAATAATAAGAATAATTTCCTTTATACGGATAAAGCGTATTGTTATCTAGTTCTATAATTTCATTACAAACACGTTCTAAAAAATAACGATCATGCGTTACCATAAAAAGCGTAATGTTTTCTTTGGCAAAATATTGCTCTAACCATTCTATCATCTCTAGATCTAAATGGTTGGTAGGCTCATCTAAAATTAAAAGATCTGGTTTGTTAATTAATGCATCTGCCAATGCTAATCGTTTTTTTTGTCCACCAGAAAGCAGCCCTACTTTTAAATGGACATCATCCAATTTTAGTTTGGAAAGAATTTGTTTGTATTGGGTTTCAAAATCCCAAGCTTCAAACCTGTCCATAGCATCAAAAGCTAATTGGTATTTTTCAGCATCCTCTGGGTTGGCTAGGGCGGTCTCATAATCTGACATTACCTTTAAAACTTCATTGTCTGAAGCAAAGATGGTTTCTTCAATAGTTAAGTCGTCATTCATTTCAGGTTCTTGTTGTAAGAACGAAACCCGAATGCCTTTTCTATAGTTTACTTGGCCAGTATCTGGAGCATCTAAATCCGATATTATATTTAAAATCGATGTTTTACCAGTTCCATTTTTAGCAATAAGCGCTATTTTTTGGCCTTTATTTACTCCGAAGGATATGTCTGAAAAAAGAATGTTTTCTCCGTAAGATTTTGATATGTTTTCAACCGTAAGTAGGTTCATTTTTTGTGTTTAATTAATTTTTGTTTTGTGCCAAATAAAAATATATCTAACGGCAAGTGATAGTAATATCGGAATAAAAGTTGGATGAAATTTTTGTACACCAAATAATTGGACCATCGGAATTATGGCAAGTAAGGCAAGTAAAAAAATACAAATTTTATGCAGCTGTATGGGGAATTTCTTTTTAGCAATTAAAAGGTAAAATAAAACCAAGTTTAACGGAAAAGCCCAAAGTAAATTAAAATTATAAGCCGTTGCTGTATGGTTTGTAGTAAACCAAAGCAATACTAAAACTAGACCAGCACTACCGGTTATGAACATTAAAAAGACATCTAACCATTTAGACCACATTTCGTTTTTGTAATCAATATATGTAATAAATAATACGATAGCTAAAAGTAATGAAAACCAAAACATAGGTGTTCCTAAAAAGTTGATACTCTTTACTTTAGGGCGTTCTTTTAAAATCGTTTTTTCCTGGAAAACCAATGGTTTTCCGTTTATGGTACTGTGCTGTATTTGATAAAATACATAATCTGGTAAAAAAGTATGTTCTAAGGTGGTCGCCTTTTTATCTATTCTGGACCCAAGCGCAAGGTCTATGCCAAAGCTCCCCCAAGTATTAGTTGCCATTTTTTGCCCCATTAATTCTCTAAATGTGTATTTCTCTTTTAGGTACTCTTTTTGAAAGTCAACTTCGTTACCAAGAGAAGTTGCAATAACATCAATAATTTTGGTAGCACAGTTATTGTATAAATAATCATAGATATAATCCCTGTTTTCTGGTTTAATATTGTTCTCTAGGTAATTGTACAATTTTATTTTTTGTGATGCTTCTAGATCTAAAACTTGTTCTTTAACCCATCTTTTTTCATACTGATATTCAAATAAAAATCTAGAAAATTCTTGTTTACTTACCTTAAATAAAGGCCTTCCTTGAACAAAATTTAAATAGAAATTAGGAGCATTAAAATCAAAAATCCCATAATTATAAACATAATCTGTTTTGTTTACGGGATCCCATACCCTAAATGCGCTATGGCCAAATGAAGAATAGAGTTCCGTCCCGTTTCCACAAGTTAAGACGCTAATCCGTGCATTCTTAGAGAGTACCCTCTCTTGAGAAAAACCAAAGCTGGTAATTCCCATAAGAAGGATTGAAAAAAAGATTGTAATGTAATTTTTCAATATGAATTTATTTAGAGGGAACAAATATCGAACAAAAAGGCAGAACTGAACCTACGATTTTAAAAAAGCAGCTTTTTAAGGCGTAATTTTTAAAGAAATGGTATTTTTACGAAAATTGAAACTTGATAAACAGATTTATCTTTTGTAGAAAAGATGGACTGAATTTGTATCCCTGTCAACCCAAACAACTGAAAATGAAAAAGCATATACCAAATTTTATTACGTTATTAAATTTATTTTGCGGCTGTGTTGCCGTTCTTTTTGCTGCTGATAGAATGTTTGAAATGGTCGCTTTATTTGTTTTTTTAGGGATACTATTTGATTTTTGTGATGGTTTAGCTGCACGAATCTTAAATGTAAAGAGTGAATTGGGCTTGCAATTAGATTCTTTGGCAGACATGGTTACAAGCGGACTAGTTCCGGGAATAGTTATGTTTCAATTGTTAGAAATGTCTTTTTCAGGGGGTTGGAATACAGGGGTTTCAATAGAAGGGTCAAATGATATGATTTTGAACGGGTTTACAATTTATGACCTAATACCTCTTATGGGTTTTTTTATTACGCTTGCCTCTGGATATCGTTTGGCTCAATTTAATATCGATGAAAATCAAACAGATTCTTTTGTTGGTTTGCCAACACCTGCCAATGCGTTATTAATTATTTCGTTGCCATTGATTCTATGGTATCAAAACAATGATATATTAAACAGTATTATCTTAAACCAATGGTTTTTAATAGGTGTAACCCTATTAAGTTGCTGGTTGTTAAACGCTAATATAAAGTTGTTTGCTCTTAAGTTTAAGAACCTTAGCTTTAAAGACAATGCGCTACGCTATGTTTTTTTAATTGTAAGTGTTGTTCTACTTACAACGTTAAAATATTTGGCAGTACCAGCAATCTTAGTTTTTTATATACTAAGTTCTATTGTAAATGAAAAGTTGAGCGTTGGTAGTGAATAGCAACAAGTTGTACGTTCATTTTTTTTAATCCATATAACAATCAATGAGCAACTAATAGTTTCTAGAAATCCAATTTCTTTTTACGTAATTCAAAATTTTGACCCAAATATACTTGTCGCACCATTTCATCGGCAGCCAAGTCCTCGGGAACACCAGATTTTAAAATACCACCTTCAAACATAAGGTAAGACCGTTCTGTAATAGCAAGTGTTTCCTGTACGTTGTGATCGGTAATAAGAATACCTATGTTTTTGTCTTTTAGCTGTGCTACAATGCGTTGTATGTCTTCTACGGCAACTGGGTCTACACCTGCAAATGGTTCATCTAGTAAAATGAATTTTGGATCTGTGGCAAGAGCACGCGCAATTTCTGTACGTCTGCGCTCGCCACCAGAAAGTAAGTCTCCTCTGTTTTTACGAATGTGTCCCAAGCTAAACTCCTCAATAAGAGACTCCATTTTCATATATTGTTCTTTCTTACTAAGCTTGGTAAGTTGCAATACACTTAGGATATTTTTTTCAATACTTAGTTTGCGAAATACGGAAGCTTCTTGCGCCAAATACCCAATTCCGTTTTGTGCTCTTTTGTACATCGGGAATTGCGTAATGTTCATATCGTTTAAATAAATATTACCGCCGTTGGGCTTAACAAGGCCCACTATCATGTAGAATGATGTGGTTTTACCCGCACCATTTGGTCCCAAAAGTCCAACAATTTCTCCTTGGTTAACTTCTAGAGATATCCCTTTAACTACTTGTCGGCCCCTATAGGACTTCATAATATTCTCTGCTCTAAGCTTCATTTTTTCCATAGAATATCCAAATCTAAGTTATTCTTTCGTTGCGCAAGAAGATTTACAATTTTTTTAACCTACTTGCTTTTAGCGTTTACCAAAGCTCATAAACTTTTTTGCCTCTAATTTGAGGCTTTCTTGCTCATTCTTTTAGCCTCATTTTTTATAACCCTTTTAGAAATATAGATACTAACTTGATAGAGTATAAGTACCGGAATTGTTACCACTATTTGACTGGCAACATCAGGGGGTGTAATAACAGCCGAAACGATTAGCACTACAACCAGTGCAATTTTCCGATGCTTTTTGAGTACTTCAGGAGTAACTAGTCCAACCTTGGTTAAAAAATAAATAATAATGGGTAACTCAAACATAATTCCACAGGCAATTACAGAGGCTTTTACCGTAGAAATAAAGGAGCTTAAATCAAATTCATTTAATACTTCTGCACTTACTTGATACGTTCCTAAAAAGTTGACAGAAAAAGGGGTTACAATATAATATCCAAAAAGTACGCCGGTAAAAAATAAAAAAGAGGCTACAAAAATAAATCCTTTGGAGTTATTGCGTTCTTTTTCATACAGACCAGGGCTAATAAACTTCCATACTTCATATAGAACATAGGGGAAACCAATAATAAACCCTGCCCAAATTGAAGTCCAAATATGTGCAGAAAACTGTCCTGCCATTGTTCTACTTTGAATGGTAAAAGGTAAGGTGTCCGCACAAAAACCAGATTCTATTCCAAAATAAGTGGCAATACTACAAAAGAATCTATAGGTAGGAAAATCCATATGCTTTGGTCCTAAAAGCACCGTATCAAAGATGAAACTTTTCATAGAAAATGCTACGCAACCAATAATTACAATGGCTAATGTAGATCTAATTAAATGCCATCTTAGTTCTTCTAAATGATCCAAAAATGACATTTCATCTGGATTCTTTTTATTCTTCTTTGCCATTATAAAATGCCTTCGTTTACTAAGTTATGTAAATGTACTACTCCTATGTAGTTGTTGTTATTAACTGCCAATAATTGTGAGATGCCTTGTTCTTGCATTTGTGCCAATGCGTCTACGGCAAGAACGTTTGATTCAATGGTTTTTGGGTTTTTAGTCATGATGTCTTTTGCGGTAAGACTACCAATATTATCGTGTTTGTTTAACATTCTTCTAATGTCGCCATCTGTAATTATGCCAACAACTTTCCCGTTTTCTAAAACAGCTGTTGCACCTAGCATTTTTTCTGATATTTCTACAATCACTTGTTTTACGGACTGGTCGGTTGTAACTTCTGGTTTTAAATTATTGATAACAATGTCATTGACCCGTAAATATAATTTTTTACCCAAGGCACCGCCTGGGTGATTTTTGGCAAAATCTGTACTGGAAAATCTTCGGAGTTCTAAAAGTGAGATCGCCATAGCATCTCCCATTACCAATTGAGCCGTTGTACTTGTTGTAGGTGCTAAATTGTTGGGACAGGCTTCTTTTTCTACAAATGTATTCAGAATATAATTAGACTGTTGCGCTAAAAAAGAATCTGTATTCCCCGTCATTCCAATTAATATATTGCCGCCTCTCTTAATTAGTGGTACCAAAACTTTTATTTCTGGTGTGTTTCCACTTTTAGAAATACAGATCACCACATCATTTTCTAATACAGTGCCAAGGTCTCCATGTATGGCATCTGCAGCATGCATAAATATTGAAGGGGTGCCCGTAGAATTTAAAGTTGCTACTATTTTTTGAGCTATGATTGCACTTTTTCCAATACCAGAGATAATTAATCGACCTTTAGAATTTAAAATACAATTTACGGTATCTGCAAAGTTTTGATCTAATAGTGTTGCTAAATGTTTAATAGCATCTGCCTCATTAGAAATTGTTCTTTTGGCAATATCCAGAATTGTTTTAATGTTACTCAACGTAATGTAATAATTATGGTTGTTTTTAAAAAAGAAATATTATCTTTAAGATTACAAAATTACATAAACTTATTTTTATGTGATACTCTAAATTTGATTGAAATTAAATTTGATTCAAATATAGGACTGAATACTAAAAAATGAGTATCTTGGAATTTATTATTTTAATAAAATACAACTGCTATAATATCATATGAGTCTCTCTAAAATTGATTTACATACTTCATTAAAGAAGTTTTTTGGCTTTTCTAAATTTAAAGGTCTTCAAGAAAGTGTTATCAATAATATCCTTCAAAGAAAAAACACGTTTGTAATAATGCCCACAGGAGGTGGGAAATCGCTTTGTTACCAATTGCCAGCATTAATGCAAGAGGGTACAGCAATAGTTGTGTCTCCTTTAATTGCACTGATGAAAAACCAGGTAGATGCAATACGTGGAATATCATCAGAATATGGAGTAGCACATGTGCTTAATTCATCTTTGACAAAAACGCAAGTAAAAGAAGTAAAAGAAGATATTTTAAATGGAGTTACCAAATTATTATACGTGGCTCCAGAATCTTTAACAAAAGAGGAGTATGTAGCGTTTCTCCAATCCGTGAAATTATCCTTTGTTGCCGTAGATGAGGCGCATTGTATATCAGAATGGGGACATGATTTTAGACCAGAGTATCGAAATTTAAAATCTATAGTCGATAGATTAGGGACTGATATTCCGATAATAGGCCTTACTGCTACAGCGACGCCTAAAGTTCAGGAAGACATTGTGAAAAACCTTGGAATTACAGATGCAAAACTTTATAAAGCTTCATTTAATAGGCCAAATTTGTATTATGAAGTACGACCAAAAACACAAAATATAGAAGCAGATATCATTCGGTTTGTCAAACAAAATTCTGGAAAATCTGGAATTATTTATTGTTTAAGCCGTAAAAAAGTTGAAGAATTGGCTCAAATACTTCAAGTAAATGGTATTAGTGCGGTACCCTACCATGCTGGTTTTGATGCAAAAACAAGAGCTCGTTATCAAGATATGTTCTTAATGGAAGAGGTAGATGTGGTTGTTGCAACAATTGCGTTTGGTATGGGGATAGATAAACCAGATGTTCGTTTTGTGATTCATCATGATATTCCTAAAAGTTTGGAAAGTTACTATCAAGAAACGGGTAGGGCAGGTAGAGATGGTGGAGAAGGGCATTGTTTGGCATTGTATTCGTACAAAGACATAGAGAAGTTAGAAAAATTTATGTCTGGGAAGCCAGTTGCAGAGCAAGAAATAGGAAATGCCTTATTGCAAGAAGTAGTTGCTTTTGCAGAAACATCAATGTCTCGTAGAAAATTTCTCCTTCATTATTTTGGGGAAGAGTTTGATGAGATTAATGGTGATGGTGCAGCTATGGATGATAACACCCGAAATCCTAAAGAAAAAGTAGAAGCTAAAGATAGTGTAGTTAAACTTATAAAAGTAGTGCAAGGTACTATGGAGAAGTTTAAATCTAAAGAAGTGGTTAATGCTTTAATTGGTAAAAAAAATGCACTTATATCTTCGCATAAAACAGATGAAAAGGACTTTTTTGGAATCGGTAGAGACAGAGATGCTGGCTATTGGATGGCTTTAATACGGCAAACCTTAGTTGCTGGTTACTTACGTAAAGAGATAGAACAATACGGCATATTACACACAACACCTGAAGGGAGGGAGTATTTAAAAAATCCGGTATCATTTTTAATGACAAAAGATCATGTATACAATAAAGAAAATGATGATGCTATAGTTAGTGCTGCAAAAAGCTCAGGTGGAGTTGCAGATATTAAATTGGCACAATTATTAAAACAACTTAGAAAAGCAGAAGCTAAAAAACACGGAGTACCACCATTTGTCGTTTTCCAAGACCCATCATTAGATGATATGGCACTTAAGTATCCAACAACTATGGATGATTTGTTAAATGTTCATGGGGTTGGAGAAGGTAAGGCAAAAAAATATGGGAAGCCATTTTTAACGTTTATTGCAAATTATGTAGAAGAGAATGAGGTCATAAGACCTGATGATTTGGTGGTGAAAAGTACAGGTGCCAATTCCGGATTAAAGCTATATGTTATTCAAAATATAGACAGAAAGCTCCCATTAACAGATATTGCAGATGCCAAGGGCTTAACTTTGTCAGAGTTAATTAAAGAAATGGAACTCATCGTATATAGTGGTACCAAGCTCAATATTAGTTATTGGGTAGATGAAACATTAGATGAAGATCAGCAGGAGGAAATTCATGATTATTTTTTAGAAGCAGATACAGATAGTATAGAAGCTGCTATAGAAGAATTTGATGGGGATTATGAAGATGAGGAATTGCGTTTATACCGACTTAAATTTATTAGTGAAGTGGCAAATTAAAGACGACACATAATATTCGAAAATAATCCCGAAACTTAGGTTTCGGGATTTTTTAATTGATACTACTACAAATTAGAATTGCATTTCGCTGAGGCCTCCGGCCGTTATAGCGGCAATTATAACACCAAAATAAATAACAAAAAGGATTAAATAAAATAGTGCTACTATGAGACCTATAATAGATAAAATCTTACCCGTTTTGGCGTTTTCGTAACCTGTGTATAACTCAGGGTTTTGTTCGTATAGTAGTCTTGCTTTTTTAGCATTAGACAAACCAATGAAACTAAAAATAGCAGCAAAGGGACCGCAACATACAAATGATGTTACTAACGCAATGATACCCATTGTAAGAGCAGTACTTGCTCCTGGTAATTCTTCTTTATGCATAGGTATTTATTTTTATTATTGTGCGTTTTGTATTTGTTCCATAGCATCTTTCCAGGCATCTTGTATGGTGTCAACACCGCCAGTTGCAACCACGTATATCCATCTTACGATCATTAAAACGTTTAAAATTACAGCGATTAAAGCTACAATTTTACCCGTTTTTATTTGGCCAGCATTGTCATAAGCTTCTGGGTTTTCTGCATACAATTTTTCAGATTTTTTTGCCATAAAAAAGGCTATAGCAGATGGTATAATACCTAGACCTGCAAAACAGCAGCATAAGTATCCAAATATACCAAGAACTATAATCATTGTGCCATTAGGCAGTTTTTGTTGTTCCATAATTTAAAAGTTTGGTTAAATGAATTTGTATATATAATTAGTTAATATTAAAACTACACTAGTAATCGATAAAACAGTTACAACTATGCCAGCATGCTTTATTTTGTAAAAATAGTTTATCCCTATAAAACCAAAAAGTAATAGCAAGGTGTAAATCGCTGGATACATTTGAAAAGCTCCAACAAAATCTCCTTGAAAAATTAAAGAAACAGATCGCTGTATGCCACAACCAGGGCATTCTACACCAAATAATTTCTTATTCATGCAGGGAATCATATAGTTAGATAAGTCCGAAGTAAAAATTGGTAACCGCATTTTTTTGTGCTATTCAATTTATAACTGGAAAATTACTATTATTTTTGTGGAATGAAAATAAAACGTCTTGTTTATTTTTTATAGGGATTGACGAATAGGGTGTAGTAAGATTGTTGTAAATGTTTAATGTAGGAGATAAAGTAGAAGTTTTAGATGATACCATTAGTGGTATAGTCATTAGCATTGTAGGGGGTGAGATTACAGTTGAAACAGATATGGGTTTTCAGATTTCTTATGCGACAAATGAGCTAATTAAGGTTGCCAGGTCAAATACGATTCGCGTTTCTAATTATGAAATTTCACAGATTAAGAAAGAAAAAGAACAACCAAAACGAAGAAATACTAGGGTGCTAAAACCTAAAGAAAGGAATGTTCCAAAAATGGAGGTCGATTTACACATTAATCAGCTTCTAAAATCAAGCAAGGGAATGGGTAATTATGATATCCTTAACCTTCAATTGGAAACAGCCAAACGGCAACTAAATTTTGCCATTCAAAAAAGAATTCAAAAAGTTGTATTTATTCACGGAGTTGGAGAGGGTGTTTTAAAAGAAGAACTTTACTTCTTGTTCAATAGATATGAAAATCTAAAGTTTTACGATGCAGATTATCAAAAATATGGCTTAGGAGCAACTGAAGTTTATATTTTTCAGAATTAATAAAAGCTATTTTGTGGTACTAATGGTACTAAGGCGTTGTCGTTATTTCTGCAAATTCACTAATCGTTAAATCAGTAATGCGACTTCCATCACTTTTTAACAAGGTAATATCACTAAGGGTAATTGTATGTACAAAGGAACCGTTAGCACCGGCTACTGTTTCTATAAGTACAGAACCATTAGCTGCTTCAATTTCTCCGATTACAGTTGGAGAAACAGGAGGAAGAGAATCACAAAAGTAATCTTTGGCAACAGTGTTCGAAAATGTGCGATATGTTAGTGTAGACTGACTAGGAACGGTACTGATAATAGCTTCGGTGGACACTTCGTTTTTTAAAACTCCAGATTGTAACGTTAAAATTAATGCTTCGTTGTCGTTAATTTTAAAAAAAAGCTCCGTGTCAATAGACAGTGTTCCACAGTATTGCGCAGTAACATCATCAAAATTCAATGTTTCTATTTGTAAATCACCATCACTACAAGAAAGTAATATTGTAATTAAGCTTAGGAGGTAAATTTTTTTCATAATTCAAATGTAAAAGTTTTTTGATTGATAAAGTATAGTTTTTAACCTTTTTAAGATTTTTTTAATTTTAAATCCCCTATTTTTGGCGGATTATAATATATGATAAATACTGATGCAAAAAGTTTATTTAGATAGCGCTGCAACAACGCAAGTTAGAGAAGAAGTTATTGCTAAAATGCAAGAAGCTTTAGCGAATTGTTATGGTAACCCTTCCTCTACACATAGTTTTGGAAGAACAGCAAAAACAGCAATAGAAAAGACACGTAAAACAATTGCAAAATACTTGAATGCTCATCCGTCTGAAATTATATTTACTTCTGGAGGAACAGAAGCAGATAATATGATTTTAAGATGTGCCATAAGAGATTTAGGAGTCCAAACGATTATAACATCTAAAATTGAGCACCATGCAGTATTGCATACCGCTGAAGAATTAGTAAAAGAATACGGAATTGCATTGCATTTTGTAAACTTAGACGCTAACGGAAATCCAGATTTAGTGCATTTAGAAACATTATTGCAACAAGATGATTCTAAAAAATTAGTTAGTCTAATGCATATAAATAATGAAATAGGGAACACGTTAGATATAGATAAGGTTTGTGCTATCTGTAAAGAAAATGATGTGTTTTTTCATTCTGATACCGTACAATCGATAGGGCATTATGCTTGGGATGTAGAAAAGACTCCCATAGATTTTTTAACGGCTGCAGCTCATAAATTTCACGGACCAAAAGGTGTTGGTTTTGTATATATTAAGAAAGATAAAAATTTGAAGCCACTTATTTATGGAGGGGCACAAGAACGTGGCTTTAGAGCCGGTACTGAGCCTTACCATAATATTGTTGGTTTGGAAGAAGCATTTATTCTATCGTATGAAAACTTAGCAGAGGAGCAGGCATATATAACTCATCTAAAAAGCTATTTTATTGATAAAATAAATACAGAAATTCCAGGGGTCAAGTTTAATGGGCTATCAGGAGATCTTAATAACAGCACATATACCTTGGTGAATGTTTGTTTGCCTATTGATCCTAAAAAAGCAATGATGCTGCTTTTTCATTTAGATATTAAGGGCATTGCTTGTTCTAAAGGTAGTGCTTGCCAATCTGGAAGTAATCAGGGGTCTCATGTCTTAAATGAAGTATTGAGTGGTGAAGATTTGGCTAAACCATCATTGCGTTTTTCTTTTTCTAAGTTTAATACTAAGCAAGAATTAGATTATACAATAGCTGTGTTAAAAGAATTTATGGAAAGCTAGCAGAGGCGTTGGCTAGTTTTTCTTATTTTTCAGTCTTTCTTTGTCATAAGGGAATTTACGAGTGGCTTTTTTCATCATACCGTCTATTAAGTCTTGGGTGTTCTTGCCAGATTTTTTGTTAATTTCTTTTTCATATTTCCAAAGTAATTTACCAGAAGTACCATCACTTACTTTAATGCCAATACGACCATAATTTGCATTGCCGTTAAAATAATCCATAAAATTAAAGTCTGTAGACACACCTTTAGATAATAAAACATTTAAATCTATATTACCACTTATAATCCCATCTACGTTTAAAAGTTTTGAAAGTTCTTTCGTGGTATACACATCTATAGTACTAGAAGTAATGTTGTTTTTAGCTAAAAGAGCATTAGTGTTTTTTGTATTTTGAAATTCTACAGCATATTTTTTCTTTTTATTGCCTCTAATAAAATAAGTTTCTAAAGCATTTTGTACGGCATAACTTTCTTTCTCTTTTAGTGTTTTTAATTCTTGTTCAGAGATATTACTTTTTAATGCCAAATTGGTTATAAAAGGTATTATGGCTAGCGATTTATGATCTTTACTTAACTCATCAAAATTTTGATTTTCATAGATGTTCTTTTGCGCTTGTGCAAAACAGATAGATAATACTGTAATAAAAAGTAGTGTTTTTTTCATTTTCATTTTTCTAAAATTGCATTCCTATTTTTAAGTTAAAAATTCTACTTGTCATAAAATTAGGAATGGCATATTGTTGCTTACTAGTAGCATCCCTTACCCATATGTTTGTAATGGAGTTTTGGCTGTTGAATAAATTAAAGATTTCTACATCCATATTAAGTTCTTTAAAATTATGTATCCAATGCTCTCTGGGAAAAAGAATGATTTCTGTCTGCAAAAATATATGAAATTTCCAAATCTGCACGCTTATAATCCCTTAATCTACTCTGGTAAACATAAGGATCTGAATAATTGGGGGATCCTCCTGGCAAACCGCTGTTGTATACCAAGTTCAAATACATTTTTAAATTTATATTTTCAGTAATAAAATACGAGGCTTTTAATGCAGCTAGCATTGTGTTGTAGTTGTTTTTCTCTTGGCCGTTATAATACACAACTAACGCTTTGGGGTCGTTAATGGTTCCAAAATTTGTCTGTCTTGTTAAGGGTTTATTTTTATAACTATTGCGCGAAAAACTTCCTAGAAAATTTAGATGAAACTTATCAGAAAACTTATAGGTTGTATAGGTTTGAAAATCTGAAAAATTGGGTTTAAAATTAGACTTGGTTTGCGTGCTATTTACCAATAGGCTATTATCTCTATGTCTAAGACCTGTTACGGTTGTAAATTTTTTGTTTTTTGATATGGTTTCCAAGGATGCATTTACACAAAGAAGACTTAGTGTTACATTAGAATTAAAAGTGATGGGGTTTTTATAAGAAATGTCTAAAACAGAAGACAATTTATCTCCATATTTTGTTTGAAATCCTCCAGCTGAAAATTCTAATTTATGTATTAAGTCTGTATGAATAAAACTAAATCCTTCTTGTTGTCTGGACCGAATTAAAAATGGACGGTACACTTCAATATCGTTTACATAGACCAAGTTTTCGTCATAATTACCGCCACGAACTGCATATTGGCTGCTGAGTTCATTGTTGGATGAAACACTTGGTAAAGTTTTAATATATTTTCTACGCCCGCATTTGCCCCAGGAATTTTACGGGCAATGGTAGGAGCAATTGTGGTAATGCTTGCCGACTGTTCTCTTCCATTGACAGTCATAATTATTTCATCTATTTGTACTACGTTGGTTTTTAAAACAGGATAAAATTCAAAAGTTTTATTAGTGTTTAAAATGAGTTTTTTAGAATGATATTTTTGAAGACTATATGTAAAAAAGTGACAGCAATCTCTTTATTAGAAGCTACTTGTAAAATATAAAAACCATCGGCATTACTGGTGGTTCCAAAAGTACCAGAACTAATGTTTACATTGGCTATAGGCTTGTTTTCCGCATCAAAAATAACGCCAGTTATTAATGCGGTTTGTCCTATTAAAAAATTAAAGGAGCCAAAGAATACTAAAGTGAAGATGTGTTTTAGCCACTTCAAAATCAATTATTTTCTGTAAAAAGTACTTTCATAGGTTGTAGAATTGCCTACATTGTCTGTTACAATAACTTTAAGATTGCATTCTTTTTTATCAAGTATTTTATCATCAAAATCGTAGGTAAGCGTATTGGTTTTATATTCATAACTCATTAAAATCCATTCCCCGTTAAGGTAGGCATTGTAGGTATTAATACCACTTAAATCATCAACAATTTTTAGACTGAGATATTGGTAATTGGTAAGCCATTGTTTTTGTTTAAAGTTTTTTGGGGTAATCACTGGGGCTATTGTATCCTTTGCCAGGGTGTAGGTGCCTAGGTTTTTTGTCCTCGTTGTAAAGGTGTTTTCTCTTTTGTAAGTGGTAGAATGACTTGGTTTTAAATTATCATTGAGTCGTGCTATAAACAGCTGCTTTTGTTCCTCTGCGCTATATTTAGATACATCAAAAGTAATCGTGAAATTACGATGGGCAGCAACTCTATTGTTGTGTATTTTTACAGTATCTGCTCCCTTCTCCAAATCAATATAAAAATCGTTGTAAAAAGTATTGGCAGGAAAATAAACTTTGGCAATACCTAAATTGTAATTGTTTGGTTTTTTTGCAATAACATAATTGTCTGTTGTGTCTATTTTTTTTGGAGCCTTTAATTCTAGTTTTTTACCTTCAATGGGTATGTTAACTGTTGTAACATTGCCACTTAAGTCTTTTAAAAGTAATGTAACAGTATAATTAAGCCCTTCATTAACAACAATTTTACCATTGTTATGTAGTGTGTTGTAAATACTTAATCTGTTACTGGGTTCTTTAAAACATTTCACGATACGTTGACTATACCTTCCAAAATAATCATAATCGATAAGGGTGTTAATGTATCTGGTTTCTCCAAAAGAGAATGTATCAAAATCAAAATCGGAATACACTTTGCCATTTACTAATTGTTGCACAGAATACATTCCATTTTTATTGGCTGCCATATCTTGCCTGTCATAACCATTAAATCCAATGCCAATGGTGCCCGATGCATAAATTTTATCCGCTAAAAAAGAACCGTCCTTTTGTCGGGTAAAATTAATTTGAGTTCTATTCCCGGTAGTGTTAATTTGAGCATTTTCACTTAAAGGATAAGCAAACAAGTTTAACAGGGTAGGGTCTGTTGCGTCTCTTATATCATATCCATATAGTAAGGGGTTGATTGGTTTACTAGAAACACTGCTTCTAATTTCAAAATGAAGGTGGGGTCCAGAGGATCCTCCAGTATTTCCGGAATAAGCAATAAGCTCACCTTTATCAACTTTTAATTCTCCATAGTCCGGGAAAGCTTCAACCTCATACGATTGCTTTTTATATTGTATTTTTTTGATGTATGCTTCAATTTTTGGAGAAAATTTTTGCAAGTGTGCATATACAGAAGTATAACCATTGGGGTGTGTAATGTATATTGCTTTTCCATATCCCCAATGTGATATTTTTATGCGTGTTATAGAGGCGCTTTCTATTGCGTACACGGGTAATCCTTCTCTTTGTTGTGTTTTTATGTCAATACCAGAATGAAAATGATTGGAACGCAACTCGCCAAAGGTGCCCGCTAAGATTAAGGGGATGTCCAAAGGAGATTGAAAGGTGTTTTGAGGATGTTTTTCTTGTCCATTTCCTTGGATAAATAAAAACAGTCCAACTATTAGTACGTAAATTTTCATAAGTATTTTAAATATTGGTACGAAAATAGCCAATCCCCTTTAATTGAAAAAAACTAATAAGGTTAAAATAAATAAATCCCAATAAAACAAAGGATTAGCACTGGGGATTTAATTCTTTGCAAGAATAATTGATAAAAGTATTGCGAAGTAATTTAATCTATGTTAACTTTGTGAGAAATGCATCGATTTATTGCAAATGAGCGAATTGGTTGAAATTGTTGATTCTTTAGAAAATAAAGTGAGTAAGCTACTTCATAAATTGGAGTTGTTAAAGCGAGCTAATATTAGTTTAGATAAAGAATTAAATGCTCTAAAAAATGAGAACCATACATTTTCAACACTAGTATCTGAATGGGAAGAAAAGTATAATGCTCTAAAAATGGCAAGTTCGATGCTTGGCAGTAATACAAATAAAACAGAAGCAAAGCTTAAAATAAATACGTTAATTAGAGAGTTGGATCATTGTATTGCTCAACTTGCTGAATAATGTACAATTAATACTTATGGCAGAGAAGCTAAAAATTAAACTTTCTATTGCAGACAGGGTTTACCCTTTAACGATTGATCCTAGTCAAGAGGAAGGTTTACGGAAAGCTGCAAAAAATATAGAGCAGTTAGCAAAAAAGTTTGAACAAAACTATGCCGTTAGAGATAAACAAGATGTATTGGCTATGTGTGCCTTGCAGTTTGCCTCTAAAATAGAACAGAAGAGTATTGATAAGCAAGAGGATACTTCAGAGGTTACAGAGCGTTTAAAAGCACTGGAGCAAATAGTAGACTCTAAGCTAAGCATCATATAAAATACGTTCATTAAATACAATTTAAGTTACTGCCCACATTGGTATTTTTTTGACAAACTCAACATTAATTTGTTTTAAAGGGTGAGTTTAGTTTGTAAAAGCAAGCCTTACTTGTATAAGGATCCTTGATCAAATTGTTAGCCCTAATCCTGTTTTATAGGAGTTTGTACAAAACACCCCCAATGTGGGTTTTTTAATATATATAACCATGGAAAATAGCACGTTTGTAATTATAGCAATTATAGTAAGTTTGGCAATAGGTTTTATCCTTGCTAAATTTTTAGAGAAAGGCAAAGCATCAAAAACAATAGGATCTGCCAAGAGAGAAGCAGAGTCTATTTTGAAAAATGCAAATACTGAAGGAGAGAGTATTAAGAAAGATAAAATACTACAAGCAAAAGAGAAATTTTTAGAGTTAAAGGCGGAACACGAAAAAGTTATTCACAGCAAGGACAAGAAGATGTCCGAAACTGAAAAACGAACTAGAGATAAAGAATCTCAAGTAAGTAATGAATTGGCAAAAAATAAAAAATTAAATGATCAATTAGAGTCTAAATTACAGTCTGTAAATCATAAAGATGAATATTTAGAAAAGAAGCAAGGCGAATTAGATAAGCTACATAAAAGCCAGGTACAGCAGTTAGAAGTTATTTCTGGTCTTTCAGCAGAAGATGCCAAAAGTCAATTGTTAGACTCGCTTAAAGAGACTGCCAAATCTGATGCAATGGCTTATATGCAAACCACATTGGAAGAGGCAAAGCTTACAGCTGAGCAAGAAGCTAAAAAAATAATAATAAATACCATACAACGCATAGGAACAGAGGAGGCAGTAGAAAATTGCGTCTCTGTCTTTAATTTAGAGTCTGATGATGTTAAAGGACGTATTATTGGTAGAGAAGGTAGAAATATTAGAGCTTTAGAAGCGGCAACGGGAGTAGAAATCATTGTAGATGATACGCCAGAAGCAATTATTCTTTCGTGTTTTGATTCTGTTCGAAGAGAAGTAGCACGTTTGTCTTTGCATAAATTGGTTACAGATGGTCGTATACACCCAGCTCGTATAGAAGAAGTGGTGCGTAAGACGGAAAAACAAATAGAACAAGAAATTGTTGAGGTAGGGAAACGTACCATAATAGATTTAGGAATTCATGGATTACACCCTGAATTAATTAGGGCTGTAGGACGTATGAAATATCGTTCGTCGTATGGACAAAATTTATTACAACACTCTAGAGAGGTAGCTAAATTATGTGGTGTAATGGCAGCGGAGCTAGGTTTAAATCCAAAAACGGCTAAGAGAGCAGGTTTACTACATGATATAGGTAAGGTGCCTAATACAGAGGTAGAGGTTGAAACGCCACACGCTATATTGGGAATGCAATGGGCAGAGAAATATGGAGAAAAACCAGATGTATGTAATGCAATTGGAGCTCACCATGATGAAATTGAAATGAAAACTTTAATCTCGCCAATTGTTCAGGTTTGTGATGCCATTAGTGGAGCAAGACCAGGTGCAAGAAGACAGGTGTTAGATTCTTACATACAGCGATTAAAAGACTTAGAAGAAGTTGCCTTCGGTTTTGTAGGAGTACAAAAAGCGTATGCAATACAAGCAGGTAGGGAATTACGAGTTATCGTAGAAAGTGAAAAGGTAACAGATGATAAAGCAGCTGAATTATCCTTTGAGATCTCTCAAAAAATACAAACGGATATGACATATCCAGGACAAGTAAAAGTTACGGTTATACGCGAAACTCGTGCAGTTAACGTAGCAAAGTAAAACGAAGTAATAGAGGTAAAAAAAGCTCCATAGTGGGGCTTTTTTTATGCTTGTTTATTTCTTTTCTTTTCTTCCAAAAATAGCGGTCATCATTAATCGCAAACTATAATAAAAGACTCCAAGGGCAGCAATAGCCAATATACAACCTAAAATAAGTACAGGGAGATAGAACGGGTGATCTTCGTTTTTAAAGGCTTGGTAAATAGCGGTAGGGCCGCTAAACATCAATACAATTGTGAGGGCGAAAAATTTCAAGCTTTTATAAAATGAATCTGATTGGGTTGACATATTAAATCATTTAATTTATAGTAAGGGTATAGGAGTATGTTTCTGAGATACTAAAATAGCCCAATGCAAAATTAGCGCTATTTGAAGTGTTTACTATATTTCCCCGTATTGTGCTAGGAGTAGGCTGAAATGGAGAACCACCACCTTCACCACTTTGCTCTAAGATATTATTCATGTAATTGTAAAACTGTTCCTCTAGCCCCATTATTTTTATGGTCACTTCTTGATCTGAATTTAAATCATCATAAAAATATGAAAAAATAAAGGTTTCTCCTTGGTAAAATTCATCTTCAGTTGTAAGGAATTCATTAAAATCTAAATCAAATAAATAATAGTCATCTCTACTAGGGTCATCTGTATATTCAACAATAATTTCGGTATCATCACCTCCAAAAAGAGAGCCATCACCTTCGGTTACTTTATTTATAGGTACACTTGGAATAAGTGTCGTTTCTGCGCTGTAATTTTCAGTATTATAAATGATGTTGAGTTGGTATAAGTTATTGAATTTAGGGACAAAACTATCATTAGCAGATTTATAAAAACCAGCACTGCCTATAGACGTAAAAGGATATACTGTGCCATCTGTTACATTTGTTATACTAACTTGGGCATCATTAATTGGGTTCTTTTCTATATCAAAATAATCTGTTGTTAGAGAAAGTTTTATCCAGCCATCTACCCATGTAGGGTTTTGATTGTTATAGACGTTAAAATTAGCATCAACAACAAGTCTAGCTTCTGTGGATGGAGTGTCTATTTCTATCACATCTTGACAACTCCAAAACAGCAGTAAAAAAAGTAAATAATATAAGTGCTTTTTCATAACCATTAAAATTTAAAGTTATACGTTACAGATGGAACAATACCAAAGATAGAAGTTCTTAAAGCTTCATTATTAGAGGTGTCCTCATTTCTTCCAAAACTAATTGATGCTGCATTTTTACGATTATACGCATTGTAAATACCAAAAACCCATTGTGATTGAAGTTTTCTTTTTTTATTTTTTTTCGGGGTTAATGTAGCAGCTATATCTAGTCTGTGATAACTAGGTAGACGTTGTTTGTTACGTTCACCATAAATAGGTATACTTAAGTCTTGGTATTCGTAATTTCCAATTGGGTAATTAGTTGGTTGCCCTGTTTGAAAGATTAAATTACTATTAAAACTCCATTTGTCATTTAAATCATAATTTGTGTTTAAGGATAGGTCATGTGTTTTGTCGAAACTTGTAGTATACCATTTTCCATTATTTATGCCAGATTCAATAGGAGTTCTTCCAGGTGTTTTTTGTTCAGATCTAGAAAAGGTGTAAGACAACCAGCCATTAAAATTACCTCCACTTTTCTTAAACATAAATTCTAAGCCATATGCTCTCATTTTTCCTTTTAAGAGTATTTGTTCTATGGCGTCATTTGCAATAAGATTTGCACCATCTATATAGTCAATTCTATTTTTTATATCTTTATAAAATGCCTCTGTTTCTAAGGAATAATCAGAATTTTTCAAATTTTTAAAATACCCAATTGCAAATTGATCTAGAATTTGAGGTTGAATAAACTTGCCACTTGGTGTCCAGACATCCAAAGGGGTAGGAGAGCTTGTGTTGGATAATAAATGTAAATACTGAGCCATATGATTGTAACTGGCTTTTACTGAATTTAAATCATTTATTGCGTATGAAAGGGCTAGTCTAGGTTCTAGATTGTTAAAATTAGCAATTTGAGCATCTCTAGCAAACTTTTCTATCCCAATAGGATCAGCACTTTCATATATTTGAAAATCCTGATTAAAATCAACAGCTTGGTTATTGTTGTATATAAATAATTTCTCTTGTCCTAGCCTAGTAAAGTTACTCCATCGCAAGCCGTATTGCAGTGTAATGTTTTCAGTTACTTTATGTTCGGCATCTATATATGCGGCAAACTCATTTGCATATTTGTTTATTAATTTTCTAGGGGTAATTCCTGAGTCACTTCGATTTGGTTCTATTTCCCCTGGATTAAACCTGTAATACGTATTATTAATACCATAATTCAATTTTAAATCATTAGAGATATAATGTTTAAAATCATATTTTACATTAAAATTCTGAATACCAGAATTCCATTTAAATCCAACAAAGTCTAATTCTAAGCCATAGAAGTAATCGGAATATATAAGGGATAGGTTGCTGAAAATCTTTTCTGAAAATAAATGATTCCAGCGGAGGTTTACAACAGAGTTTCCGTAGGTATTTATAAAACTATTAGAAATACTAAAAACATCTCTTCCAAAATATCCAGAAACATATAAGTTGTTGTTTTTATTTAAGCGATAATTTAATTTGGTATTTAAATCATAAAAATATGCTTTGTTGTCATTGTCAAATAGCGGCAGAAAAAGGTGTGCATAAGAACTACGACCAGCCAATAAGAAGGCACCCTGGTCTTTTTTTAGAGGACCCTCTAGAAGTAACCTACTGGATACAATACCGATGCCACCATTGGCTTTAAATTCTTTGCTGTTTCCCTCTTTTTGGTAAATATCTAGTACAGAGGAAACCCTGCCTCCATATTTTGCGGGAATCCCGCCTTTGTATAATTTTAAATCTTTTATGGCGTCTGGGTTAAAAACAGAAAAGAAACCAAAAAGGTGAGAAGAGTTAAAAATGGTGGCCTCGTCTAATAAAATTAAATTTTGATCTACAGAACCACCACGTACATTAAATCCAGATGCTCCTTCCCCAGCACTTGTTACTCCTGGTAAAAGTAGTATTGATTTTAAGACGTCAGCCTCACCTAATATAGCCGGAATTTTCTTTATACTGCCAGCAGAGAGGGAATTCACGCTCATTTGCGGTTTTCGAATTTCTAACTTTTCAATATCTTCCGTAAGGATAATTTCTTCCAACTGTTCTGCTTCTTCTGTTAGTTGGAGATTTAAAGTTGTGTTTTTATTTACGTCAATAGTCTTAATTATTTCTTTATAGCCAATAGAACTAATACTAATTTGATAGGTGCCTTTAGGAAGTGTGATGGAGTAAAACCCATATTCATTTGTAATAACTCCAACTTGTAGTTCAGGTACAGCTATTGTTACTCCTATTAGTGTTTCATTACTTGCAATGTCAGAAACGGTTCCATGCAATGTGAATTTTTCTTGTCCTGCTATAGTTTGTAGGTTGCATAGGATGCTAAGAAAAAACCAGACAAGAGGTCTGTTCATAAAATTGGGTTTTCGTAAAAGTAATCCCTTTTTTTTCTACTACAGAATACTTAACATATTTTTAAAAGAAAAAGTCTTTTCAAATGAATGAAAAGACTTTTTCTTTGCTGATAATATGTAACAACTACAATTGATCTATAATGTTATTAAAGGTTTTACTAGGTCGCATAGCTTTTGCTAAAATAGTAGTATTTGGCAAATAATAACCGCCGATATCTACTTTAGAACCTTGTGCGCTGTTAAGCTCTTCAATAATTTCACTAGTATTTTCTGATAGTTCAGCATATACTTTTTTGAATTTAGATTGTAATTCTGGGCTTTTCGTTTGTTTGGCTAATGCTTCTGCCCAATATAATGCCAAATAAAAATGACTGCCTCTATTGTCTAATTCATTCACTTTTCTAGAAGGTGATTTATCATTTAGCAAAAATTTTTCGGTAGCATCACCGAGTGCTTCTGCTAATACTAAAGTATTTTTATCTTTATTTTTTTCACCTTCATATTCCAATGAAACTTCTAGGGCTAAAAATTCACCGAGTGAATCCCAACGTAAATGTCCTTCCTCTACAAATTGTTGTACGTGTTTAGGAGCAGAACCTCCAGCGCCTGTTTCAAACAAACCACCACCGTTCATTAGAGGTACTATAGAAAGCATTTTGGCGCTAGTACCTACCTCTAAAATAGGAAATAAATCTGTTAAATAATCTCGAAGTACATTCCCAGAAACAGAAATGGTGTCTTTGCCGTCTTTAAGTCTAGCTAATGTAAATTCTGTTGCTTTTAAAGGAGATAAAATATGAATTTCTAAACCACTAATATCGTGGGTAGGTAAATAGGTATTTACTTTTTTGATTAACTCAATATCATGCGCTCTTTCTTCGTCTAGCCAAAAAATGGCAGGCACATTTGTAGCTCTTGCTCTAGAAACGGCTAATTTAACCCAGTCTTGTATCGGAGCATCTTTTACTTGACACATTCTCCAAATGTCTCCTTTTTCTACAGTATGTTCAATCAATGCTGTGTTGTTTGCGTCTACTACTTGTACAATGCCATCCGTATCTATTTCAAAAGTTTTGTCATGAGATCCGTACTCTTCAGCTTTCTGAGCCATTAAGCCAACGTTAGGTACAGTGCCCATTGTAGTGGGGTCAAAAGCACCATGTTTTTTACAAAAATCAATAGTAGCACTATAAATAGCAGCGTAACTACTATCTGGAATTACAGCTTTTGTATCTTGAGATTTCCCTTTTGCATTCCACATTTGCCCTGAATTACGAATCATTGCAGGCATAGAGGCGTCTATAATAACATCACTAGGCACGTGTAAGTTGGTAATTCCTTTTTCAGAATTTACCATTGCCAAGTCAGGGCCATTTTCTATAGCTTTTGCTATTTCAGCTTTAATTTCTGCACCGTTTGGTACATTTTTTAGCTTGTTTAATAGGCTTTCTAAACCATTATTAGAGTCAATACCATTTTCTTCAAATGTTTTACCGTATTTTTTAAATACATCAGCAAAGAAAACTTTTACAGCATGGCCAAAGATGATAGGGTCAGATACTTTCATCATTGTTGCTTTCATATGTAACGAAAACAATACACCGGTATCTTTAGCATCTTTTAGTTGTTCTTGTAAAAAAGCTAAAAGTGCTTTTTTACTCATAACAGTAGCATCAATAATTTCACCGGGAAGCAGAGAAATATTTTCTTTGAGAACCGACTTCGTTCCATCTTTTTTAACCAATATAATACTAACAGTAGTAGCTGTTGTTAGTGTTACAGATTTTTCATTGGCTTTAAAGTCTCCAGCAGACATTGTAGCGACGTGAGACTTAGAGTCTGAGCTCCACGTGCCCATAGAATGTGGATTGGCTTTAGCGTAATTTTTTACGGCTTTGGGTGCTCTTCGGTCAGAGTTACCCTCACGTAGTACGGGGTTTACAGCACTACCTTTAATTTTGTCATAACGAACCTTAATTTCTTTTTCTGTAGCATTTTTAGGTTCGTCAGGATAGCTGGGAATAGTATACCCTTTAGTTTGTAGTTCTTCTATGGCTTCTTTAAGTTGAGGAATAGATGCGCTAATATTTGGAAGTTTAATAATATTGGCCATAGGACTTTTGGCTAATTCTCCTAATTCTGCCAAGGCATCTTCTACTTGTTGCTCTTTACTCAAGAAGTCTGGGAAAACAGCTAGAATACGTGCTGCTAAAGATATGTCTTTAGTTTCCATTTCTATGCCACTACTTTTTGTAAAGGCTTGCACTATGGGTAATAAGGATTGTGTCGCTAAAGAAGGAGCTTCGTCCGTTTTTGTGTAGATTATTTTAGGCATATTATAACTTGATTATATATATTTTAAGCAGCGCAAATATACAATTTTAAGATTGCTTAAAGAATGCATATTTTTTAAAAATAACAGCAATTATAAGATAATGCGTTAAAAATTTAAAAAACAAAAGCCATATCAGTGTAATATATACATTGATATGGCTTTTAGAAACAGTCTTTTAACTTTTTGTTTTGTTTCTGGAACAAAACGGCAACCATTGATTGCATTAAATTCTTGTTTCTACGTTAAAAACACAGAACATACTGTAGTTTAGTAACAAAGCTATGTTTGTGTTTCTTTTTGTTGCTACTTTTTAGATAAATATAAAATGTACTTCTACGATTTATATAAAAAGCTTACTATTAAATCTTATCAACTCAAGGTAAGCCTACTTGTTAAAGTAATTAAGCATGCGCATTAATTAGTTTATGTGAGGTCTTGCAACAATATAAAGAACGTGACTTTATAATAATTTGAAAAAGGTCAAACCATAAAATGATTCCTTTATCAAATCATACTCTAATATAATAATTAATTAATTAATAAGCAAAAAATTTAACATATTCATTTCTTTGAAGATTTATTGTTGTTGATATAGTAAATTTAGGGTATAAAAAAAACCTACCAAAGGGTAGGCTTTTTTATTTTGAATAAGGAGTCGTAAATTAGTTACGAACTTCTTTAATTTTAGCTTTTTTACCAGTAAGACCTCTAAAGTAGAAAATACGAGCTCTACGTACTTTACCTTTCTTATTGATTTCAATTTTTTGTAGTGCAGGTAAATTTACAGGAAAAATACGCTCAACACCAATAGTACCAGACATTTTACGGATCGTAAAAGTTTCAGTAGCACCGCTACCTCTTCTCTGAATTACGACACCTCTAAAGAACTGAGTACGAGTTTTTTCACCTTCCTTAATTTCGTAGTATACTGTAATTGTATCACCAGCAGAGAATTTTGGAAAATCTTTTTTTGGAACAAATTCGTCTTCAACAAATTTAATTAATGCTTCCATCTTGTTTATTTATTTATATAAGTTTATTAAAATCAACAGTTCACGGATTTCGCCAGAGGTTAATTTAAATCGAGTGCAAAAATACGTTATTAATTATATATACCAAGATTTAAATTATTTTTTTTGCTATTCCCTTGATTTATTACTCTTTTTTTAGCTTTAGCATAGCCATTATAAAACCAATAGCAAAGAGTATGGAGAATAAACAAGTAATAACATTTATTACATAATGTGTATACATTATACTTTCATTATCTAAAACTATGGTACTTGCTAATGCAGATACTATGGGGTTTGCTAGTAGGGTTAAAAATTGTACAATACTACCTATAATCATTAATAAGCCAGCAATCCCTTTTCTTTTTGTAAAATAGAGTATAGCCCCCGCAATGATAACTATGGTTAATAGTCCGTATAAAATAGAGGTTATACCGTAGAGTAGTTGTAAATTATCAATCATGGTCTAGTAAGTCTGGTCTAAGTTCCTTTGTTCTTTTATAGGCTTCATCTTCTCTCCATTTTTCAATTTTCGGGAAGTTCCCATTCAGTAAGACTTCTGGGACCTTTAATCCTTTATATTCTGCAGGTCTTGTATATACGGGTGGCGCTAATAAATTATCTTGAAACGTATCAGTTAGTGCAGAGGTTTCGTTATTTAAAACACCAGGAATTAACCTTATTATGGTATCACACAACACTGCTGCTCCTAATTCTCCTCCAGACAACACATAATCGCCAATGGATATTTCTCTTGTAATTAAGGTGTCTCTTACTCTTTGATCTACACCTTTGTAGTGTCCACATAGAATAATGATGTTTTTGACGAGTGACAAGCTATTGGCCATCTTTTGGTTTAATGTGTCGCCGTCTGGTGTCATGTATATGACATCATCATATTTTCTTTCAGACTTTAACTTAGAAATACATTTGTCTATTGGTTCTATCATCATAACCATACCGGCACCTCCGCCAAATTGATAATCATCTATTTGGTTGTAACTTTTATCTGTATAATCTCTTAAATTATGAAAATGAACCGCTACAAGCCCTTTTTCTATAGATCTCTTTAGGATTGAAGCTTCAAAAGGACTCTTAAGTAATTCTGGTAATACCGTAATAATATCTATTCTCATGATTAATTCTTCGTTGCAAAGATACATTAATGATTTTGCAATTTAAGCGGTCTAAAAACAAAGCCTATCCGTATGTTTCCCAGTTTTTTAAATGTTTTTGGAAGTCTGTAATTCGTTTAAAATACCCAGTAGCAATTTAATTGAACAAAGAATATTATCAATTGTAATGGATCAAATTTAATAGATTATGACCTACCAAATAAAAAAGCTCCACTAGGAGCTTTTTTTATTATTTTTTATGTTTGTTGAGCTCGTCCATAAGTTGCCTACTTACTTTTTGTTCCCGTTCTAGTGATCTTCTTCTGTGATCTTCAAACTCAACTTCTAGCTCAGATAAATTGGTTTTAGCTTCCTGTGTTAATACATTACTTTTTCTAAACTTATATATAAAAAGCAACAATAATACAACCAACCCTCCAATAATAGACCATAACATTAAATTGTATGTTATTTTGGAAACTTGTATGCCTAAGAATGACATACTGTCTTTTTCTTCAGTTACAGTTGTTAGATTTTTAGTGGTTAAGTCTAACTTCTGATTTAAATCTGTAATTGTTGCTTCGTTTTCCTTTATTGTATTTTTTAATGAAACTTTAGTATTTCCGTACGCAGAAAGTGTATCTAAAACATTTTCTCTTAATTTGTTTAAGTACGTAATTTTAACTATTTCATATTTTACACCAGCGGCTCCCCAATTACCACCTTTTTTAAATACATATTCAAATTGACTGTCAATTGTACCACCATCTAGGGATAGGGCATCCTCTTCTTTTGTATCTCCTTCTTGTGCAAATTGGATATTCCATACAAGTAAAGCAATAAATATAGGTAATAGCTTTAAGCCTTTCATATTGTTTTTTTTAAAATCTTATTGAGTCGGCTAAAGTAATTTAATATTTTTAGATTAGAAAAAAACTCCGTTGAAACTTGACGATTTTTATAAGTTAATACCCGTAAAAAGCATCAATTTGCGACATTCAACGAAGTTTTCAAACACATAATCGATTAATAATAGGTAAACCTTCTAACTTTAGAGATGTACTTGGCTAATCTTATAACTTGATGAGAGTAGCCGTATTCATTGTCATACCATATATATAAAACAATACTCTTTCCGTCTTTAGATACTATTGTTGCAGGACTATCATAAATAGAAGGAGCAGAGGTGCCAACAATATCAGAAGATACAAGTTCATTGCTTAAAGAATATTTAATTTGCTCAACAAGATCACCTTCTAAAGCATATTTTTTAAGAATTGTATTTATACTTTCTTTAGATGTTTTGTTCTTTACTTCAAGATTTAAAATAGCTAAAGAGCCATTGGGTACAGGAACTCTAATTGCATTAGAACTTAATTTACCTTCTAGGCTTGGTATTGCCTTAGAAACAGCACTTCCTGCACCTGTCTCTGTAATGACCATATTTAAAGCAGCTGCCCTACCGCGACGGTATTTACTGTGCATATTATCTACTAAGTTTTGGTCGTTTGTATAGGCATGTATAGTTTCTAAATGTCCTTTTTTAATCCCTAAGGAATCTTCTATAACTTTTAATATTGGAGCTATGGCGTTTGTAGTACAGGATGCTGCTGAGAATATTTTTGTTGTATCTGGATTGTATTCCAGATGGTTGACACCGTGTACTATATTGGGAATTTCTTTTCCTGGAGCTGTTAATAATACCTTAGACACACCCTTAGACTCTAGGTGTCTGTTTAGTGCTTTTTTGTCTCTAAAAGCCCCTGTATTATCTATTACTAGCGCACTTATGATTCCGTATTTTGTATAGTCTATATCCTCTGGTTTTTCTGCAGAGATTATGTGTACAGTAGTTCCATTTATTAGTAAAGCGCTATTTTTTAAATCTACGTCTATAGTTCCTGTAAATTTGCCGTGAACAGAATCTGTTCGTAAAAGGCTTGCTCTTTTTTCTAGAACCTCTTGTGTAATTGGTCCTCTGGTAACAATAGCTCTTAGCCGTAATTGATTCCCTTTGCCAGTTTTAGCCATTAATTCTCTAGCAACCAATCTGCCAATTCTACCAAAACCGTATAGGATCACATCTTTTGGTTTTATGCCAGCGACCCCATTAGCATCTTTTAATTTATCTAGGACAAATGCTTTAACGTTGCCGTAATTATTGGTGTCGGCATGGTATTCATAGGTTAATTTACCAATATCTAATTTTGCAGGAGGTAATTTAATGTCGTTTATTGCTCTTAGGATTTCAACAGAATCAAAAATTGAAATAGGTTTTTGTACAAATTCTCCCGCATATTCATGCAAGTTAATAATGTCACTAACATTTTTATCGATGATTTGATTTTTGAAAAGAACAACTTCAATAGACTTATCATACCAGAGATTACTTACAATTTTGATGAACTCTGTAGTGGCTTTTCTACGATCTGCTTGAAAGGCTAATTCTTTTTCATAGGACGTATTGGAACTCATGAACTATAATTTAAATGATTAGTTTTTTGCAAAAGTACTATATTTCAAACGTTTTCGTAAGCGGGTTAAAAAAAAATGCAGATTTTTTAAAAATCTGCATTTTTTTAGATTAGCGTCTGATTTATTGAAAAATGAGTCGTTCTCTTTCTCCTTTTTCATTGACCATAGTAATACTTGTGTATTCATACCTATTAATGGATCCAAACAAGTTTTTTGCATCGTAAATATTATTAATTTCATTTTTTCCAACAGCGATAAGAACCTTGCCTTCTAAGTTGTACATACTATGTACTTCTGGAACTCCTATGATTTTGACACCTTTTTTTGTTTTAAACTTTTTCCTGTCCTTTTCGTTTAGGTTTTTTACGGTAAAGCCTAGTGGAGGAGGTAAGTTTATAGTTTGTCTTTCTTTGAGAACAACTGGAGCTCGTAATTCTTCTTTTTCTCGTACATACGCTACAGAAATAGTATCACCGGGTCTTTTCGTAGATAAATACCCAGTTAAATCTGCAAACCTATGTATTTTAATATCATCCATTTGTTTAATAATATCACCTTCTTTTAAGCCAGCATCAAAAGCGCCAGAATCTTCAGTTACTTCGTCAATATAAACTCCGTCAATCTCATTTAAGCCTTTTTGAAATGCAAATTCAGAATTTATTGGTGGTGTTTTTATACCTAAAATGCCATCTAAAACACTCCCGTACTCTATGATATCATCAACGACCTTCTTGGCAATATTGCTTGGTACAGCAAATGAATAGCCTATATATGAACCTGTTCTAGAGCTAATAGCTGTATTAATGCCAATGAGGTTGCCATTGGTATTAACCAAGGCTCCGCCACTATTTCCTGGGTTCACCGCTGCATCGGTTTGTAAAAAAGATTGATTTTTTCCCATATCTAAGTTTCTTGCTTTGGCACTAATTATACCTGCGGTTACCGTAGAGGTAAGATTAAATGGGTTGCCAACGGCTAAAACCCATTCCCCAACCTTAGCATTGTTACTGTCTCCAAAGGCTAAATAAGGTAATTTCCGCTTCGCATCTATTTTTAATAGGGCTATGTCTGTATTTGGGTCTGTACCCACTAATTCTGCTACATACGTTTTATTGTTGTTAAGTGTCACCTGCAATTGCGTCGCATTTGCTATTACGTGATTGTTGGTTACGATGTAGCCATCTTCAGAAATAATGACACCAGAACCGGTTCCAATCTCTGGCTCTGCACTAGCGCTTGGGCCATAATAAAACTGTAACATACGGTTTTTTTCTTCATTAATAGATACATTTTTTACGTGTACCACAGCATTAACAGTGTTTTCTGCTGCTGTAGTGAAGTCTACTTCATTAATTCCTGCTCCTTTATAAGAAACAGGGGTGTTACTAGTGGTAAATGTAGGAGTATTGGAATCTTGCGCTATAATGTGATAATTTTCCTTCTCAAAAAATAATTTATAGGCTCCTAATGTAATGACACCAGCAAGGACCGAAACGGCTAGTAAGCTTGTTATTTTTTTCATAATCATTCAATTTATTAACATTAATTACTGTAAAATTATAATTTTTAAATTTCATAAGGTTCAATTTAACGTCATTTTAACTGCTAAAAAAACCTTAACAAATTATATCTTTGTCATTATGCAAATTACTTTTTACAAATATCAGGGAACAGGGAACGATTTTGTGATGATCGATAATAGATCTTTAGATTTTCCTAAGCAGAATACAAAATTAATTCATTTTTTGTGCGATCGTAGGTTTGGAGTTGGTGCAGACGGATTAATTCTATTGGAAAATGATGATGCAGTAGATTTTAAAATGGTGTATTACAATGCAGATGGCAACGAGAGCAGTATGTGTGGTAATGGAGGTAGGTGTCTAGTTGCCTTTGCGAACTTCTTAGGAGTTATAAAAGATAAAACTGCATTTACTGCGGTAGATGGCCTTCATAATGCTACAATAGATAATGATATTGTTAGTCTACAGATGATAGATGTTGAAAACATAAAAGAGAAAGAAAATTACTCCTTTTTAAATACAGGGTCTCCACACCACGTTCAATTGGTGCAAGATATAGACACATTTAATGTTTTTGAAGAGGGTAAAAAGTTAAGATACGGTTTGTATGGCGCCACGGGTAGTAACATTAATTTTGTTGAGGAGACTGCCAATGGTTTTACGGTAAGGACTTATGAAAGAGGAGTGGAAGATGAAACGCTATCTTGTGGTACAGGCGTAACTGCAGTGGCTATAGCTATGCATAAAGCCAGAAAAACAACAACGACTAAAATTCCTATTAAAGCAATGGGTGGTAATTTGGAAATAAGTTTTGATGTAACAGATGTGGGTTATGCTAACATATTTTTAAGCGGACCTGCAAAACAAGTTTTTAAAGGTGAAATAGAATGTTAAAGCTAAAAGGAGAACAACTATATTTACGCGCAATAGAGCCAAATGACTTAGATTTTTTATTTGAGTTAGAGAACGATACTTCAATTTGGGAAATTAGTGGTACCACTGCTCCGTATTCCAGACAGATTTTAGAGTTGTACCTACAGAATGCGTACAAGGATATTTATGAGGCTAAACAATTGCGCTTATGTATTTGTGATTTTGCAGATAAAGTGATTGGCCTAATAGATTTGTTTGATTTTGATCCGGGTAATAAAAAAGTGGGATTAGGTATCATTGTATCAGAAAAAAAGAATAGGAATAAAGGCATTGGGGCTGAAGCACTTACTTTGGTTTGTGATTATGCTTTTAATATCTTGGATGTGCATCAGGTGTATGCGAATGTGATAGTTTCTAATATGGCCAGCATTCACTTGTTTGAAAAATTAAATTTTAAAGTAGTTGGTGTTAAAAAAGATTGGATTTTTGCGAACGGCACATATAGGGACGAAATATTATACCAAAAGATAAATAACTAATGTATATAAAGAAAATAGTAATAGCAATATTGTTGCTAGGGATAGTGGCTGGTGGTGCGTTTGCATATATGGTTTATGGTGTTTTTTTTACTCCTAATACTAGTTTTAATAATGAAACAGCCTACATTTATATAAAATCTAATGACGATTTTTATACTGTAAGAGAACATTTAATACCACTTCTCAAAGATGTAGAAGATTTTGAGGCAGCGGCAAAAAGAAAAGGATATTCATCGAATGTTAAAGCAGGTAAGTACGGTATAAAAAAAGGAATGAATAATAATGAGATTATTAATGCTCTACGCAGTAATAATATTCCAGTTAAAGTCTCTTTTAATAATCAAGAAACAGTAGCAGATTTAGCAGGTAGAATTTCGGCTCAGATTGAGGCAGATAGTGTTTCCTTGTTAAGAGCATTTACTGATATCGATTTTTTAAGGGAAAATGATTTCACTGAGGCGAGTAATTTAGCACTGTATATACCTAATAGTTATGAGTTTTTTTGGAACACCCCTGCTGAAAAGTTTAGGGATAGAATGTTGAAAGAATATCGTAGGTTTTGGAGTGCTAAACGTCTAGAAAAAGCTAAAGTATTGAATTTAAATGCTCTAGAAGTTATAACATTGGCTTCTATAGTGCATAAAGAAACCGCTAAGGTAGATGAGCGCCCTAGAGTGGCGGGTGTGTATTTAAATAGACTTAGAACAGGAATGTTGTTACAAGCAGACCCAACAGTTATTTATGCTTTAAAATTACATCAGGGTAATTTTGAACAAGTAATAAAAAGAGTTCTGTACAAGGATTTAGAATTAGATTCCCCTTACAATACGTATAAATATGCTGGTTTACCTCCAGGCCCCATAGCAATGCCTGATATATCTGCAATTGACGCAGTATTAAACCCAGAAAAACATAGTTATTACTATTTTGTTGCAAACGTTGAAAATTTCGGATATCACAAGTTTGCAAAGACATTAGTGCAACACAACCGAAATAAGCAACAGTATATCCGATGGATAAACAAGCAAAAAGTTAATAGATAGGTAATTTAACTGTTAATTCTTGCAGGATATCCAAAAAAACACATCTTTTATACATTTTTAACATTAGGGTCTCAAAAACACGTCTAACTTTGCACCGAGAAATTTAAGCAAGTTGTAATATTTTAATATTACGATTGTAAGTCTTAAGAAATAAAACTATATGAGAAAGTGGATTAGTAAATTAATCCCCGTTATCATGATATTTATTTTAACAAGTTTTAGTTACAATATAATGGTACCGTTAGTAGCCATTGAAGAAGTACCTGAATTGCTTAAAATAAATGAACCTACTGAGGTTTTACACCCCAAATGTGAAACTGATATAATAAATGATTTTATACCTATTGCTACTCCACCTTTTTTAGGAGAAACGTATATAGGATTTAGGGAAGCTCTTGCTTTTAAAGAGTCTCAAGGAGATTATTTTGTTACAAACGACTTTGGATATATTGGTAAATATCAGTTTGGAGCAGAAACCTTACAATTAATGGGGGTTACCAATATAACATCCTTTTTAATCAATCCAATTTTACAAGAGAAAGTATTTTTCGCTAATTTGTCCAGAAACAAATGGATTTTGCGTAAAGATATTAAGCGATACGCTGGACGTAAAATAGCTGGGTTAGATATTACAGAATCTGGAATCTTGGCAGCAGCACATTTAGCAGGTGCAGGAAACGTTAAAAAGTTTCTGCGTTCTAGAGGTAGGCATGCAGTGAAAGATGCTTATGGGTCTAGCTTAAGCTACTATATGAAAATTTTTGCAGGCTATGATGTTTCTGTTGTAAAAGCAATAAGAAAGCCTAAAATATTATAATATTACACTTTGAAAATGAGTAATCCCTAGTGAAGAATGTTTTGCTAGGGTTTTTTATGCCTGAAAAATAAAGATGGTAGGTCTTTTGCTTAAGTCGATAGAAATTTTTTTCCAATCAGCTACTGTGTTTGTTGCTATTTCTTCAGAGGCAAGGGTGATGTCTGTAGCGATGCACAAAAGTGTCTGATTTGCCAGTGTTTTAAGGAATTCTGCTAATAATTTTTCGTTTCTATAGGGGGTTTCAATAAAAATTTGAGATTGATTTAAATCTTTAGAAACACGCTCTATTTTTTTAATAGAAGACTTTCTTTCGGTAGTGTCTATGGGTAAATACCCGTTAAAAGCGAAACTTTGTCCATTTAATCCGCTGGCCATAAGCGCTAAAAAAATGGAGGAAGGTCCAACAAGGGGTACAACTTGTATTTTTTTTTGATGAGCAATTTTAACCACATCAGCACCAGGATCGGCTATGCCAGGGCAGCCTGCTTCAGAAATTATTCCGATATTCTTTCCTTCAAAACAAGGATCTAAAAAACTTGGAATTAATAGCGGGTCTGTAAATTTGTTTATCAGTTCTATATGTAAACTAGGCTGCGATTTGCCAGAACTTACTTTTTTAATAAACCTTCTAGCTGATTTCTCATTCTCAACAATGTAATAATCTATATTTTCTATAGCCTGTTTAATAGAAATAGGTAGTACTTCCAAGGGTTCATTGTCCCCTAATGTTGTGGGTATTAAGTATACTTTTCCTAATCTTGTTGCGGTATTACCCATTATTTATTTGTTTGGCTATTTTAGAACACGCTTTGTCAATTAAATCGTAAACATTTTCAAATTCTTTATCGCCGCCATAATAAGGATCTGGTACTTGACTGATGCCTAGATCAACTTCATGTAAGAGTAATTTTACTTTTGCAACTTCTTCTTTGTTTTTGGCTTGGGTAATAATATTGGCATAGTTACTTTTGTCCATAGCGTAAATGATATCAAAAGTATCAAAATCGCTTATGGAAAATTTTCGACACAATTGTTTGCTAATATCTATTCCATATTTTTTTGCAACAGCAATAGACCTTGTATCTGGTGTGCTACCAATATGATAACCAGCTGTTCCGGCAGAATCTACAGTACAAAAATCTGGTGATACCTTACTTTTAAGAATACCTTCAGCCAATGGGGACCTGCAGATGTTTCCTAGGCAAACCATTAGAACTTTTGTTTTCATCTTAAAAATTAAGAGAATTTTTTAGTAAGATCGTCTATGTATTTGCGAAACTGCTTGTCTGTTTCTGCTAAATTATCAACAGTTTTACAAGCGTGTAATACTGTAGCGTGGTCTCTTTTTCCTATTTGAGAGCCAATACTTGCTAAAGAAGCTTTTGTAAATCTTTTAGCAAAAAACATAGCTAACTGTCTGGCTTGTACAATATGTCTTTTTCTTGTCTTAGATTGTAGTGTAGAAACATCCATTTCAAAATAATCAGATACTACCTTTTGTATGTAGTCTATAGATACTTCTCTTTTGGTGTTTTTAACAAACTTTTCTACTACTTGTTGCGCAAGCTCTAAGGTGATTTCTTTTTTGTTGAAAGAAGATTGTGCAATTAATGAAATTACAGCACCTTCTAATTCTCGAATGTTCGATTTAATATTTTTTGCAACATAATCTATGATGTCATCTGGCATTTCTACACCATCCCTATATAATTTATTTTTTAAAATAGAGATTCTGGTTTCGTAATCTGGAGTTTGTAATTCAGCAGATAAGCCCCATTTAAAACGAGATAACAAGCGTTGCTCTATATCTTGCATATCTACTGGTGCTTTGTCTGATGTTAAGATGACTTGTTTTCCATTTTGGTGTAAATGATTGAAAATATGGAAGAAAACATCTTGTGTTCCAGATTTTCCTGATAAAAATTGAACATCATCAATAATTAGAATGTCTATTAATTGATAGAAGTGAATAAAATCATTCCTCGTATTTTTCTTAACAGATTCTATGTATTGTTGAGTGAACTTTTCAGCAGAAATGTATAAAACGGTTCTTTCGGGGTATTTGTCTTTAATTTCAACACCAATAGCGTGTGCTAAATGTGTTTTTCCTAAACCAACACCACCAAAGATTAAAAGTGGGTTAAAAGAGGTGCCTCCTGGCTTATTTGCAACAGCCATACCAGCAGATCTTGCTAATCTGTTAGAATCACCTTCTAAAAAGTTGTCGAAATTATAATTAGGGTTTAGCTGAGACTCAATTTTTATATTCCGAATCCCTGGAATTACAAACGGATTTCTTAATTCTGGGTTTTTGGATTTTATGGGAACATCTAATTCTTGTGCAGATACCGTGCTTCTATTGGAGCTTGGTATTTTTTCGGTAAAAGGCTCTCTATTACCATAGGTGTTTTCCATTTTAATAATATACACTAGCTTGGCATTTTCACCTAGCTCTTTGGTGAGCGATACTTTCAATAGTTTTACATAGTGCTCTTCTAACCATTCGTAGAAAAATTTACTAGGAACTTGTACACTTAAAGAATTGTCTGATAATTTAACTGGCTTAATTGGCTCAAACCATGTTTTGAATGCTTGTGGTTGAATGTTGTCTTTGATAAAAGACAAACAATTATTCCATACTGATTCTGCAGTAACACTCATTATTAAATTAGCTTTTTTTTTGGTTAGTATTGTGTGTTCATTTTAGAGAAAACAATAATTTTGTTCCTTCTAATAGGGTCGACAAATATGTGAACAAAATTTCTAAAAAAAAAATCAATTACTATTGAATTTGAAGTTTTTTTTTCGCATGTTGTGCTAACAAAGGTACGAGCCTTAAATATATAATTTTTGTTGGGATATTATGCATAAAAATGAAATTTCTTTTAGAGTAAGATATGGTGAAACGGATCAGATGGGTGTGGTTTACCATGGTAACTATGCACAATACTTAGAGATGGGAAGATTAAGCTGGTTAAGGGATTTAGATGTCTCATACAGGGTTATGGAGGATAACGGAATTATATTGCCAGTAATTTCTTTACAAATTAGTTATAAAAAATCTGCTTTGTATGACGATTTAATTACGGTTGTAACCAAATTAAAAAAAACACCTTCTGTTCGGATAGAATTTGATTATGAAATTTACAATGAAGAGAAGGAACTTCTGATTACAGCAAATACAGTTTTGGCATTTTTAAACAAAGAAACTAAAAGACCTATGAAATGTCCAGAATATGTTTTAAAAAAAATTGAGGAGTATTATGATTTTTAAATCTTAATTTCAATTTGTGGCATGGCATTAAAAGTATTCCATATTGCATCTGAACTACTTTTACGAGTAGAAATAATATACGTACAGTTAGTTTCTAATTTTTGAGAAATGACATCTAAGTTGTTTTGTTTTATAACACGCATCACTTTATTCATGTCTTTGTATTCAAAAGTTAGCTTGTAGTGTTGTGTTATGACTTTTTGTTTGATGTCAACTTCATCCAAAGCCAATTGCGCAGCGGTTCTGTAGGCAGCTACTAATCCACCAACACCAAGTTTAGTGCCCCCAAAAATTCTGGCTACTGCAATTAAAATATTTGTAACATCATAAGATTGTATTTGCCCATATATGGGCATTCCAGCAGAATTGTTAGGTTCCCCGTCATCATTTGCTCTGTACTGTTTGGTGTCTGTCCCTAATTGCCAAGCATAACACACATGGTTTGCACTATGGTGTTTCTTTTTAAGTTTATCAATAATTTCTTTAACCTCTGCTTCTTCTGTGATAGGAAAAGCATAGCCGAAAAATTTACTTTTCCTGTCCTTGTACAGTATTTCTGCAGATGGCTTGTCTATAGTATTGTATGTGTCTTTCTTTTTTTGCATTAATACATAGTCATTAATAAAATGCTGATGACAGCAAGCGTAATGCCTAGCCAATTTTTTAAGCTCAGTTTTTCTTTAAACAGTAAAATGCCTATTAGGGTGGTAAAAAGTACTATAGACACATTGTTTATCGTAAAAACGGATGAACTATTAAATACATCACTTCTTAAAGATTTGATTAAGTAATAAATAGAGAAATAGTTTGGAATTCCTAACGATATTCCTGCAATGCTATTTTTTACATTTAATTGTAATGGATGTTTAGGAGTTCTTGCAAGTATAAATAGAACGCCAGATAACCCGGCAGCAAAGAAAACAATAGAAGAGAATAAAGGAATTTCTACTTCTGGAATATGCGTTTCTTCTAAATATTTGATACTAGCATCAATGGCACCAGAGCCTAAGAATACCAAAAATGGAAGTAGGAGTGATTTTACATTAAATAGAGTATTACTTTCCTTTATAGATGCCAAATATACCGAGCTTAAAGCTAAAACAATACCGATGACTTTAATTGCACTCAATTTTTCATCGTAAAAATAAACACCTAATATTACTGGAATAACCAAGGACATTTTAGTCGCAACAGAAGCGACAGATACGCCAAATCTCTGAGATGTTTTTGCCATAATGTTGAAAACTAGGATAAATAACACTCCTAAAAAGGCGGTGCCAATAAACCAAGGTTTTTCAGGGATACTCGATGGTATTATTTCTTCATTATAAAAAAATAACCCAACACTACCGGCTACAAAATAATTTACAATAATAGCATATAGCGTTTGTACCTTATAGGTGTCAAATAACTTAAAAACAATAAAAATTAAGCTAGAAAAAAGGACACTTAACGCTAAAGAGATCATATTGGTATTTTGGAGTTTAAGTCAATAATGTCTTCTTTGCCAACACTGAGATTCCAAGTGTATATTCCTATTTTTTTTGCAGCTTCAGTGTTTTCTTTGGTGTCATCAATAAAGAAACTTTCTGCTGCTCTTAGATTATTTTCATTAAGAACAAATTCATAAATATCTGCATTTGGTTTTCTGAAATGAATTTCATGTGATAAATAGAATTTTTCAAAGCAATTTTTAAACCGTTCGTACCGAGAAGCACCCATATTTTGGATCGCTTTTTTAATATGCAACGTATTTGTATTGCTTAGCAAAAATAATCGGTATTTATTTTCTTTGGCAAGTGCTTCTATAAATAATAAGCGTTCCTCTGGAACATCTAAAATAATACTGTTCCAAGCTTCTATTAATTGACTTTCAGTAGCTGTGGGTAATAATTTATTGGTTTTTTTGACAAAATCATCAGTGTGCAATACCCCTTTTTCATAAGCAAGCATCAGCTTTTCTAAATCAGGGGTTACCTCTGTAAGTCCATAATTCCTTAAAGCTAATGCTGTTGCAGGTTTGTCTAGGTTAATGAAGATATCACCAAAATCAAAAATTATATTTTTAATCATTTGTGTATATGGTTAAAGTGTCTTTTCCGTGACAGGTTTTACTGCTTAATTTTCCAGTAAATAGTGGTGCTTTAATACCCTTTGAAAAGTTAGAAGTACCTGTAAATACTCTTGCTTCATCCCACAGTTTTGCTGTAATGAAAGTTTCTAAGGTTTGGGTGCCTCCTTCTATAATAACGCTTAGTATACTGTGCTTGTAAAGTATATTACAAAGCTGCTGAGCTACATTAGTGTTAAAATCTATTTCCTCATAAATAACACCCTTAATGGCAGTGTTTTTATTTACTTTAGCCGTAATGATAATGGTTTGTACAGCACCATCGAAAATAGCATAGGTGCTGTTAATTCTTAAATTAGGATCTATAACAATTCTGATCGGCGGTTTTCCGTGCCAATTTCTAACATCCAGTTTTGGGTTGTCTGCAATAACAGTATTGGTGCCAATCAAGATACCCTGTTCTTCGCTTCGCCATTGATGCACTAGTTGGCGCGCTTTGTTAGATGTAATCCAGAACGGTTCTGCTTTTGTATTTCTTTGGTCATTGGTAGGCGCAATAAAACCATCGTTAGTTTCTGCCCATTTCAAAATAACGTACGGTCTTTTTTTCTCATGGTAACATAAAAATCGTTTGTGATGTGCTCGACATTCTTTTTCTAATATCCCTGAAACAACAGTGCAACCCGCATCTTTTAACTTTTGTATACCTGCGCCGGCAACTTTTTCATGCGGATCCTTAAGGCTTATAATAACGTTTGGTATTTTGTGTTTTATAATGAAGTCTGCGCAAGGAGGTGTTTTTCCAAAATGAGAGCAAGGTTCTAAGGTCACATATAAAGTAGCTTTTATTAAAAGCGATTTGTCTTGTACCGAATTAATTGCATTCACTTCAGCATGTGCACCACCATAAGGAGCAGTGTACCCTTCCCCAATTATGGAGTTGTTGTAAACAATTACGGCACCAACCATTGGGTTTGGAAATGTAGTTCCCAATCCGTTTTTAGCAATCTGTATACAACGTAAAATGTATTTTTCATGTATCTTCACCTCGCAAAAATAGAACAATAATAAGATATAGTATTTGTTAAATGAATAATGTGATTATTCGTCCCATAGTACAAGGGGATAATACAGCGGTAGCTAAAGTAATTCGGCGTGTTTTAGAAGATTTAGGTGTGCCAAAAGTTGGGACAGCCTATGCAGACAAGGCGCTAGATAAAATGTATGAAAATTACAACGTTCCAAAAGCTACATACTTTGTTGTAGAAGATGGTGGCGTTATTAAAGGTTGTGCAGGTATTGCGCAATTAGAAAATTATGAGGGAAAGGTATGTGAGCTTCAAAAAATGTATTTTTTAGAAGAAGTAAGAGGAAGAGGTTTGGGGCGTAAAATGATGGGTGTTTGTATTGCCAAAGCAAGGGAGTTTGGATTTGAGAAATGTTACCTTGAAACTATGCCGTATATGGAAGAAGCTCAAAAATTATATAAAAAATCAGGCTTTGTTTATATTGATGCCCCTATGGGAAATACAGGTCATTATTCTTGTCCTGTTTGGATGCTGCTAGAATTGTAGGGTTGTAAGTAATTGAAAAATTACCTGTTTAATAGGTTGATCTAAATAGTTAGTTTATAAAATGTTATTAAGAGCAATAAAAAATATTTATCACCAAGAATTGAATGCCCTATATCCTATAGAAGAAGTAAACAGTTTTTTCTATATGATGATAGAGCACTATCTTAAATTAGAGCGATTTATACTTGTGCTGCAACCAGAATATGTGCTAACTAAGAAAGAAGAAACACCTTTGTTTGCTGGTATTGAAAAATTGAAACAAGAAATGCCCATTCAGTATATTTTGGAAACGGCTCATTTTATGGATTTAGATTTTACAGTAAATCCAAGTGTGTTAATTCCTAGACCTGAAACAGAAGAATTGGTGCGTTGGATTTTAGATGAAGTAGATGCCAAGGCTAGTATAAATATATTAGATATAGGTACAGGAAGTGGCTGTATTGCTATTTCTTTGGCTAAAATGTTGCCCAATGCTTCCCTTTACGCGTTGGATGTATCTGAAGAAGTGCTTGCTGTTGCCAAAAAGAATAGCGTTGTAAATAATGTTACTGTTTCTTTTTTACATAACAACATTTTAAAAGAACCTATCCTTCAGCAAAAATTTGATATTATAGTTTCTAATCCGCCCTACGTAAGAGTGTTAGAAAAAGAAAAGATGGCAAATAACGTTTTGGATCATGAGCCTGGTTTGGCACTTTTTGTATCCGATGAAAATCCGCTTTTGTTTTACAATGCCATAACAAATTTTGCAATAAAACATTTAAAAACAAACGGGAACTTGTATTTTGAAACCAATCAGTATTTAGGAAAAGAAACTCAAGCGCTTTTAGAGCATCAGAATTTTTTAGCTATTGAACTTCGGAAAGATATGTATGGGAATGATAGAATGTTGAAAGGGAAATTAAAAAACAAGTTTTAGATAGACTAGAGAGCAAACTAAGGAAGAATAATTTTTTTGTTTGAAATAAAAATATTACAATAAAAATGTCTGTACAGAAAAAAATAGAAGCATTACGACACGAATTGCGTCAGCACAATCATAATTACTATGTGTTGGATAATGCTACCATATCTGATTATGAATTTGATGTAAAATTAAAAGAGCTACAGGCTTTGGAATTGCTGCACCCAGAGTTTTTTGATGTCAATTCCCCCACCTTACGGGTTGGAGGGCAAATCACAAAGAATTTTAATACGGTTGTACACGAGCACAGAATGTATTCGTTAGACAACTCATACTCCCAAGAAGATTTGTTGGACTGGGAAAAGCGCATTGAAAAAATCTTGGGCGACTCTAAAGTAGAATTTACCTGCGAATTAAAGTACGATGGAGCTTCTATAAGCTTAACATATGAAAATGGTACACTTGTGCGTGCTGTAACTCGTGGCGATGGTTTTCAAGGAGATGAAGTGACAACAAATATTAAGACGATAAAATCGGTACCCTTACAGTTACAGGGAGATTATCCAACAAAGTTTGATATTCGAGGCGAGATTGTATTGCCTTTTGATGGATTTCATAAAATGAATGAAGAGCGTATCGCCAATGGTGAAGATCCGTATATGAACCCAAGGAACACCGCTTCAGGGAGTTTAAAGTTGCAAGACAGCGCTCTGGTGGCGCAACGTCCTTTAGAGTGTTTGTTGTATGGGGTGGTTGGAGAAAATACGGGCATTACGTCCCAGTTTCAAATGTTAGAAAAAGCTCGGGATTGGGGTTTTAAAGTCCCTACAGTTGCTAAGCTATGTAAAAGTGTAGCTGAAGTGATGGCTTTTGTAGCGCATTGGGATGTACATCGGCATCAGTTGCCCTATGAAACAGATGGTGTTGTTGTTAAAGTAAATTTATTACGCCATCAAGAGGAATTAGGGTATACGGCAAAGTCGCCCCGTTGGGCGATGGCCTATAAGTTTAAAGCGGAGCAAGTTTCTACGGTCTTACATGAAATAACTTATCAAGTAGGAAGAACAGGTGCAATTACCCCTGTGGCAAATCTAGAACCCGTATTATTGGCTGGTACTACAGTAAAAAGGGCTTCGTTACACAATGCAGATCAGATTGAAAAATTAGATATTAGAGAAAGAGATACGGTTTTTGTTGAAAAGGGAGGGGAAATTATACCTAAAATTATAGGTGTAAATACCGATTTACGTCCGCAAGATTCAGAACCAACAGTTTATATAGATAAATGTCCGGAATGCCACACCACTTTGGTTCGGACAGCGGGCGATGCCAAGCATTTCTGCCCTAACGAATACGGATGTCCGCCACAAATAACGGGCAAAATTCAGCATTTTATATCTAGAAAAGCTATGGATATTGATGGGTTGGGGAGTGAAACTGTTGAGTTGTTATTTAAAGAAGGTTTGGTGTCTAATTATGCGGATTTGTATGCGCTTAGTGTGGAGCAAATTCTACCTTTAGAACGAATGGCCGAGAAATCTGCCATAAATTTAGTACAAGGTGTGGCTAAATCTGTAGAAGTACCGTTTGAGCGTGTTTTGTTTGCTTTGGGAATTCGGTTTGTAGGTGAAACTGTAGCTAAAAAATTGGCAAAGGCTTATAAAAACATAGATGCATTAATGTATGCCTCTGCACTAGAATTGGCAACAGTAGATGAAATTGGAGAACGTATTGCGACTAGTGTTGTTGACTTTTTTCAAAATGAAACAAATTTGGAAAGTATCAATAGATTAAAAAGTTATGGACTTCAATTTGAACTTTCAGCAGATAAATTATTAAATCAGACTGAAAAATTTAAAGGACAAACCTATGTGGTTTCTGGTGTTTTTGAAATGAGTAGGGATGATCTTAAAAAATTGATTGAAGATAATGGAGGTAAAGTAGGATCTTCCATTTCTTCTAAGACTGCCTTTTTGGTTGCAGGAGATAAAATGGGGCCAAGCAAGCGTACTAAGGCAGAAAATTTAAATGTGCCTATTATTACAGAACAAGAATTTTTAGAAAGTTTAAGCTAAATTGAATTTCTATAATTAGTAAAAAAGCCAATGGATTATTTTGTAATTACAGCAATACTAGTATTTATTTCGGCCATTTTTGGTTACATAAATGTACGTTTCTTAAAACTGCCAAATACTATTGGCTTAATGCTTATCACCATTGTGTTTACCTTGGTTGTATTTGCTATAAGCTACTTTGATTCTACCTTATTGGAAGCTGAGCGGTATATTATTTCTCAAATTGATTTTAAATCGGTTTTATTGGATATTATGCTAAGTTTCTTGCTTTTTGCTGGTGCTTTACACACCAATTTTGAGCAGTTAAAAGTGCAAAGATGGCCTATTTTTGTTTTTGCGACCTTGGGGGTGCTCGTTTCTACATTTTTAGTTGGAACCGCTGTTTTCTTTCTGCTTCAACTCTTCGGATTTTCGGTAGAATTTATATATTGTTTGCTATTTGGAGCCTTAATTTCACCTACAGATCCTATTGCTGTTCTGGGTATTTTGAAAAAAGCAGGAGTTCCTAAAAACTTGGAAACTAAAATTGTTGGAGAATCGCTTTTTAATGACGGTGTTGGCGTCGTTGTTTTTTTAACTATTTATCAATTTGCTTCTTCCGGAGCAACAGAAACTACGGCCTTGGATGTTTTGGAACTATTTGGCGTTGAGGTGTTGGGAGGTATAGCTTTTGGTCTGCTTTTAGGATGGTTAACCTATCGTTTTATGAAATCTATAGATGATTACGATATAGAGGTAATTATAACGTTGGCAACGGTAATGGTGGGTACTGTTGTAGCTCAAAAATTGCATTTATCCGCACCGCTTGCAATGGTAACCGCTGGTTTGGTTGTTGGTAATGATACCGTTCGGGATAGTGCAATGTCTGCAACTACTGAAAATTACGTAGACAAATTCTGGGAACTTATAGACATTCTCCTAAACAATGTGCTTTTTGTGTTAATAGGAATGGAAATGCTTGTGTTATCATTTCAAGGTGAATTTATCTTGATAGGGATAGTGACTATTCCAATTGTATTAATGTGCCGGTATTTATCATTAATGGCACCCATAAACTTTTTTAAACGGAAACTAGACTTTGTACCCAAGACAAATCTTATAATGACGTGGGGAGGTTTGCGGGGTGGTATCTCCATTGCCTTGGCGTTAGGCCTAACACAAGAAATGCACAGAGACTTGTTTTTAGTAATTACATATATAGTAGTGGTCTTTTCAATACTGGTTCAAGGCTTAACCGTTGGTGCATTGGTTAAGAAAGTAGAGAAAAGGAAATTAGGTTAATTTACTTAGTACAATTTTCACAATATGTATTTCTTAAATAATCATCTTCCAATAATTGAAAAGTTACACCACCATCATTAGACGGATTGAATAAGCGACAAAATTTTTCTTTATTCATATTTAAGGCATTGAGCATAGTAGTTCTGTAATCTGGGGTTTGTGTTAATTCGGTATCAATTAAAGTTAAGTTAATATAGTAAAATAGTAGATTTTCATCAACTTCTATGCTTTTTACTTTGTCCTCCAAAATCTTAATAGCTTTAGAGTGGTTAGAGTAATAGGATAAATATTGTGCTAGACTTAGGTAGTCATAATCTGTTAAAGGAACACTTTTGTAGTTTTCATAGATGTAAGCAACAGATTTGTCTTTATTGATATAATCTCTTTTTTGCATTAACAACTCGCTTTTAGTAATATGAAAATTTACCATCATCCGCTTTATTAATGGTGCTTTTATATCGAAGTTTTTTAATTCGAGTATTTCTTTTTTTAGCGTTTCTTCTTTAATCGGCAGGGCCTTAAAACGCCATAGTTGTATTTTAGCAGCTATTAAATTGTATTGAATTCTAGGGTCTTTAGGACTTAAATTAGAAAGCTCTAAAAAATCATTGTAAGAAATAAGTAATTGCTTTATATCCATTAATGCTCTAAATGCAGAGTTTTTGTTAAAAATTTGAACGAATTTAAGCTGTTTTGGAACAATCATTTTTTGCAGAAAATCTGGGTTTTTCTCTTTTCCTTTTAGCCTTTCAAATAAAGAATTTTGAATTGCTAAGGCATTGTCTAAATTATCTTCTATAATGGTTTTGTTAAAGGTTGACATAAGTTCGTCAGCTGTCATTTTATTATAGGGATCCTTTTTTTCTAGCTCTAATGAAATGATTGCTTTTCTGTGGTTTTTTAAATACTTTTCGAGGTCAGAAGCAGATCCATTGGCAAGCTTAGATTTTATTTGGGCTTTACTTAATTCTTTGTAATTTTCATATTCCGTGCCAGTAATGTCATTTAAAAATTCGACCCAGTTTTCAGATGAATTAACTTCAGTTACAATGGTAGGTTGTTGAAATGATTGCATTGCACTAACAATACTATTCGCTCTTTGTTCTTGTAATTCAATATTTCGTTCTAGATTACCTTCTATGGAGGAGTAGGCTCTAATATGTATTTTTTTAATATTGAAATCTGTTAATCGTAAAGAATCATACAACGGTTTGATGTCTTCTTGAGAATATTCAGATTTATTTTTTTGAAAGGGTATTTTAAATTTTAAGGTCTTATACTTTAAAGTATAACTCTCTTGGTCTAGTTTATCTCTTAATTTAGTTTTATAGGTCAAAGAATCTAAATAGAATCCCATATCTAACAATTCCCATTGATACGATTTTATATCATAGATATTATAGTACAAGCATAGGTTTTTATTGCTTAAGAATAGAATATTAAACTCTAAGTCTTTGCCTATTAAATCCGATGGAATGCTGCCAAGCCTTACTTTGAACATTCCTTTTTCATCCTGTTTCAATATTTTGTGTAAAGCACTTGAGTAAACCGGTTTTAATAAGTGTCCTTTAATTTGGGATTTTTCAATTTCATCCTCTGAACAATTGTAACGATCTTTACTAACAATATCAACTGCTAAGCCATCACCAGCATTTTTAAATAACTGTTGAAACCATTCTTTACTGTTAGTTTGAAAAAAAAGCGTATTGTTTTCATCTTTTACTATTGAGAAACCAACCTCTTTTGGTCTTTGGTTAAATAGTTGAATGTATTTTTGACAGACTGCATCCTTATTGGCGTTCGGGAATTCAATATCGAAATAGTGCTGCGCAAAGGCTGAAAAAACCGAGCAAGTGGCAATGATTAGGAGAATTGTTTTTTTGTACATAGTCTTTTTTTTATAATCAAGTTTTATTTCTATTAAATTAGCTGTTATGTTTTTTAATAGTTACCACAACCGATTTTGATGTAGGAGTATTGCTTTGGTCGGCTGTACTTTTAATAGGTACCAAAACATTGGTTTCTGGAAAATAGGTAGCAATACATTGTAGCGGAATATTATAGGCGACTAGGATGAACTTTTTGGCAACCCTTGTTGTGGCATCTGCATAATTATATAAGTCTACTACAGCTCCATTCTCTAGCCCTAACTTCTCTATATCTCTGGGGTTGATGAATACAACTCTCCTTTCGTTATAAACACCTCTGTACCTATCATTTAATCCGTAAATAGTAGTATTGAACTGATCGTGGCTACGCACAGTCATCATTAAGAATTCATGGCGCTGTAAGGGAATTGGGGTTACTGTAGAAACTGTAAAGTTTGCCTTGCCAGTTGTAGTGTTGTAATCGTTGTTTCTTACGTCATTTGGTAAATAAAACCCACCAGGTACCCGAACTCTTTTGTTGTAGTCTGTAAAACCGGGAATACAAGCTTCTATGCTGCCTCTAATAGCGTCGTAATTATTTTCAAATAGGGACCAAGCAACTTTTGAGTTGGGTAAAGTTTCTTTTGCTAAACGACAAATTATTTGTGGTTCGCTTAGTAGTTTATCAGAAATAGGGGTAAGGTTGCCTTTAGAACTATGAATCACGCCCATTGAGTTTTCCACGGTAACAAATTGAAATTCACCGCCACTCATATCTTTGTCCGTTCTACCCAAACAGGGCAAAATAAGAGCTTCTTTACCGTGAATTAAGTGACTTCTGTTTAGCTTGGTAGACACTTGCACTGTTAAGTTGCAGTTTTGTAATGCCTTTGCGGTATATAGCGTGTCTGGCGTGGCAGATAAAAAATTACCTCCCATTCCAAAAAACACTTTTGCCTTGTTGCTGTACATAGCCTCTATACTTTCTACGGTGTCAAAACCGTTTTCTTGTGGCGGGTGAAATCCAAAAACTGTTTCTATTTTATGAAGTAAATCTTTGGGAGGTTTTTCGTAAATACCCATAGTCCGATCTCCTTGTACATTGCTATGACCGCGAACAGGGCAGGTACCTGCACCTTCTTTGCCGATACTGCCTTTCAATAGTAAGAGGTTTACGATTTCTTTTATAGTATTCACTGAGTTTTTGTGTTGGGTAAGTCCCATTGCCCAACAGGCAATTATTTTTTTCTTTCCTGAAAGTAAATCAACTACCATTTTTAATTGGGATGAAGGTATACCGCAAGCCTCAATTAGGGTGTTTAGGTCTAAATTCCGTATATGATTTAGGTAATCTTCAATACCCCTTGTTTTTAGGTTGATAAAATCCCAGTCAAAAACAGAATGAGCCACAGCATCTTCCTTTTCTAGCAATAATTTGGTTAATGCTTGTAATAAAGCCATATCTCCATTGAGTTTAACTTGAAGATATACATCTGTAAGCTTGGCATTGATACCAAGGACACCTTTTAATTTCTGTGGATTTCTAAAATTTAATAATCCCGTTTCAATGATGGGATTTATGGCAATTATTGTCGCACCATTCTCCTTGGATTTTTGCAGTGCAGAAAGCATTCTTGGGTGGTTTGTTCCGGGGTTTTGACCCAGAATAAGAATGACATCGGTTTTGTAAAAATCATCTAAGGTAACTGAGCCTTTTCCAATGCCAAGGGTCTCTGTTAATGCCACACCGCTACTTTCATGACACATATTGCTGCAATCTGGTAAGTTATTAGTCCCGTATTCCCGGACAAATAATTGGTATAGAAAAGCAGCTTCATTACTGGTTCTCCCAGAGGTGTAAAAAATTGCTTCGTTTGGGTTTTTTAATGCATTTAAGTGCTTCGCGGTTAGTTTGAAGGCATCTTCCCATGAAATTTCTTTATAATGCGTACCTTCCTTGGGCACGTACATGGGTTGCGCTATTCTTCCTTTTTTACCAATTTCATAATCAGACAAATGAGAAAGGTCTGTAATACTATTTTTGGCAAAAAAATCTGGGGTTAGTTTTTTTGTGGTAGCCTCTTCTGCAATTGCCTTGGCACCATTTTCGCAGTATTCTGCTATTGTGCTGCGGTCATCATCGGGATCTGGCCATGCACATCCAGGGCAATCAATACCGTCTTTTTGATTAAGATTTGCTAAAGCTTTTAGTCCGCGAGCAATCCCCATTTCACTAAAAACGTGTTTTGCAGAAGAGATTACGGCTGGGATTCCGGCAGCTACCTTTTTTGGTTCACTGGTTTTTAGTCCGGTAAACTTCTGTGATGTTTCAGGATTCACAAGGGTGCGTTTTTTTATTTTAGCCATTCTTTTTTACGGCTAATGGGTTGGGGTAGTTGTCAGATTCGTCTTCACCTCGTTCATCCAAACATGTAAAATCTTTTTCAATTAAAATAGATAGTGTGACGTTATCTTCTAAATTAATGATATTTTCTAAACTTATAATAGCATTTGTATCCCAGTTAGTAATCATCGATTCTGGAACTTGCACGGTAATTGTGTTGTTCATAAAATTCGCTGTAATACTTTTTAGACTAGATTTCTTTATGGCATAATTAAAGATGTTGGTGCTAAAATTTGTAGTTTCTGTTACGCTACCTGTGGTACATAATTCAGTAACCTCAGTACGAGTTAATCTGTATCTAATGGTGTTGCCTTTAATTCTTATCTTCAATTGCTCTTGGTTATGATTAGTACGTCCATTTACTCAAAATTAAGGTTTTCTATTCGCTTTTCACCACAATAGATATTGAATTTGTCCTTTGTTAAAAATCCAATAAGGGTTATATCGAACTCAACAGCTAATTCTACAGCAAGACTAGATGGTGCGCCAACGGCCATAATAAATTGTATGCCTGCCATAGCAGCTTTTTGTATGAGCTCAAAACTTGCCCTACCGCTTAATAGTAGTAAATGATTAGATAAAGGCATTGCGTTTTGCATTAAAGAATGACCAATTAACTTGTCTAATGCATTGTGTCTACCAACGTCTTCTTTTAAAATTAGTAAGCTTCCTTCTAAAGAGAATAAGGCAGCTGCATGTAAACCACCGGTTGATTCAAAAACTTCTTGTTCTTTTCTTAGTTTATCAGGTAATCCTTTTATTAGACTGCTATCAATTTTAAACTCTACTTTTTTGGCATCAATTTTACACACTGTTTTTATGGAATCGATACTGGCTTTTCCGCAAACGCCACAACTGCTGCTTGTGTAGAAATTCCGGTCTAAAGTGCTGAGGTCAATATTATTATCATTTTCAAGAAAAATAGTAATCTTATTTTCTGATTGTTTAATTTTCTCTACTGCTGTAGCGGTAGAAATTATGCCTTCAGTAAATAAAAAACCAATGGCCAAATTAGCGTCATTATTTGGTGTGCGCATCGTAATAGATATGTTTTTATTTAAGATGGCGGGTAGGGCAGAAGGGATGCTGATACTTATTTCTAAAGGATCTTCAATAGCTAAAAAATCGCTAACCTGATTGACTTTACTCTTGTTAATTTTAATTATTTTTCTAGTTGTTATAGGTTTTGTGTCCATTGGATAACAGGAGTTTTGTTATAAATACAACAAAATGTTTTATATTTAATAGCATCTTGCTGCCTATCTTTGCATTATATTGTGGTAGATAATAATTACATTTGTGTAAATGTAAAAGTACATGTTTTTAAAAGGCATTAAGGATAAATTTAAGCGTAAAGCAGGATTAAGCTACCTCAATCAGAACAAGAACAACAAAGTAGCTTGTTCAAGGGTTAATAGGGGGGTGCGTAAAATAGGTTGTATTGTAGATTTAGACAGTGTAAAAGACGCCAGTATGTTTAATGAGTTTATAGCGGAGTTTTCTTTACAGCCAAATGCATTAAAAATTATTGGTTATAAAAAAGAACAAGATAAGAATTCACCTTATTCTACTCCTATTTTTTCGGAGAATGATTTAGGATGGGGCGGAAAGATTGTGAATAGTTACGCCTTAGAGTTTTTAAATAAAGAGTATGATATGCTGGTGAGTTATTATACGAATGATAATTTGATAATGCAATTAATGACGTTACAGTCTAAGGCTAGAATTAAAGTTGGCTTTGGAGAGATTGACAAAAATTTAAATGATTTAATCTTGAATACACCAATAACGGATTTTAGCATTTTTAAAAATGAATTGAGAAAGTATCTCTCCGTTTTAGGTGAGATTAAATAGAGCGTAGATGAATAATAGGCGCTTTAGTTATAATATTAAAGATTAAAAAGGTGAAAGAATTGGTTGGTACTGGCGTTGCACTTATTACGCCTTTTAAAGTAGATTTATCTGTAGATGTTACAGCATTAAAGAATATTGTTGAGTATACTATTTCTAATGGTGTGAATTATTTAGTAGTTCTAGGAACTACGGGAGAGCCTGCGACATTAACCTCAGAAGAAAAACAATTGGTGATAGACACCGTTGTTACGGTGAATGCAGGGAGATTACCTTTGGTTTTAGGTGTGGGCGGAAACAATACAATGGCGGTTGTAACTGAATTAAAAGAAAGAGATTTAAGTGATTTTACTGCAATACTTTCTGTGTCTCCATACTACAACAGACCAACCCAAGAAGGTATTTATCAACATTTTAAGGCAATTTCTATGGCTTCGCCAAAGCCTATTATCGTTTATAATGTTCCTGGTAGGACGGGGAGTAATATGTTAGCCGCAACAACACTTAGATTGGCACAAGATTGTAGTAATATAATTGCGATTAAAGAAGCCAGTGGCGATATGGTTCAGATTTTGTCATTATTAAAAGAAAAACCTGAAGATTTTATGGTTATCTCCGGGGATGATGCTACCGCACTTGCTACTGTTTTGGCAGGAGGATCGGGAGTTATTTCCGTAATTGGACAAGGCATTCCTGCAGAATTTTCTAAAATGATAGCTGTGGGGCTAGAAGATAGAGCGGCAGCAGCACATCAATTGTATAATGCGATGCACGAGGGAATTGACTTGATTTTCAGAGAAGGGAACCCAGCAGGGATTAAAGCAATCTTTGAGAACCTGAATCTAGCATCAGCTAAAGTTAGGCTTCCATTAATTGAGGCCTCTGCAGATTTAAAATCTAAACTTGATGCCTATATGAACAACTTTAAAAAGGAGCTAGTTTAAGTTTATTTGCTAGTTTATATAGATTTTAAGTTAAAACTTAGCCAAAAATTTCGTTCAACTATTTTCACATTACTATTTTAGCGGTATAAAAATGTTTTTTATATCCGTATAGAATGACTAATTTTGCAAAATGTTTTTAAGAATGAGAAAATTATTACCCTTTTTATCGTTAGTAGCAGTGTTGGCTTCATGTAATGAGTACCAACAAGTACTTAAAAATGAAGAAGTAAAGGTAAAGTATGAGCTAGCTGAAAAGCTATATAACGAAGGTGATTTTAAAAGAGCTAATCGTTTATTTGAGCAAATAGCGCCAAAGTATGTTGGTAAGCCACAAGGAGAGCGTGTTATGTTCTTTTTTGCGAATACGTATTATCAAATAGGTCAGTACAATGACTCAGGTTACCAATTTGAGCGATTTTTAAAAGCATACCCTAGAAGTGAAAAAGCACAAGAAGCTTCGTTTATGAGTGCTAAAAGCTATTATCACTTATCTCCTGTTTATTCGTTAGACCAAACAGATACGGATAAAGCGTTATTAAAGTTGCAAAACTTTATCAATACTTACCCCGATTCTGAATATTTAGCTGCTGCAAATGAAATTGCCCAGGAGCTAACAACAAAAAAGGAAAAGAAAGCGTTAGAGATAGGGAAACAGTTTACGAAACTAGGAGAATTTTACACTTTAGAACATTCTATTTCAGCAATAAAAGCTTTAGATAACTTTGTTGTAGATAATCCTGGATCGGTTTATAGGGAAGAAGCTTTGTATTACAAGACAGCAGCAGCATCTAACTTGGCGTTAAATAGTTCGCTTCGGAAAAAAGAACAACGTTTAAAAGATGCAAAAAATGCCTATAATACATTATTAAAATATTTTCCTGATACCAAGTATGCTAAAAAGGCTGATAATCTTGTAGGAAAGATTGATAAAGAATTAGAAAATTATACAAAATAAATATATTTAAGCTATGAATATGAATGACTTGAAAAATTCAAAGGCAGATGTATCTACAACAACCATTAATAAAAATGAGTTTGATGCAGCTACAGGAAACATTTATGAAGCAATTTCAATAGTTTCTAAAAGAGCAATTCAGATTAATGCTGATATTAAAAAAGAGCTTTTAGAAAAATTAGAAGAGTTTGCTACGTATAATGATAGTTTGGATGAGGTTTTTGAAAACAAAGAACAAATAGAAGTTTCTAAGTTTTATGAAAAACTTCCAAAACCACACGCTTTGGCAGTAACTGAGTGGTTGGAAGATAGGATATACCATAGAAATACAGCGAAAGATTTATAGAAATGTTAAGTGGTAAAAATATTCTTTTAGGAATTACTGGGGGAATTGCCGCTTATAAAACAACGTTTCTTGTTCGTTTATTCATAAAAGCTGGCGCTAATGTTAAAGTAATTTTAACAGATAGCGCCAGTTCTTTTGTTTCCCCACTTACGTTAGCTGCTCTATCTAAAAATCCTGTATCTACTTCCTTTGTTACTAAAGATGAAGTAGAAGGTATTTCATGGAACAACCACGTTGAAATGGGGTTGTGGGCAGATCTTATGGTGATAGCTCCAGCAACGGCCAATACCATGTCTAAAATGGCAAATGGTACCTGTGATAACTTATTAATGGCTACATACCTATCTGCTAAATGTTCTGTGTTTTTTGCACCAGCAATGGATTTGGATATGTACAAGCATCCATCAACAATTGCTTCTTTTGATAAGTTGTTGTCTTATGGTAATTTAATGATACCTGCGGGTAGTGGAGAATTAGCAAGTGGGCTATATGGAGAAGGTAGAATGGCTGAGCCAGAAGACATTGTTGCTTATATAAAACAGTTTTTATACAAGGGTTTGCCACTGCAGGGTAAAAAAATACTAATTACAGCCGGACCTACCTATGAAGCTATAGATCCTGTTCGGTTTATAGGGAATCACTCTTCAGGTAAAATGGGATTTGAGCTAGCCAAAGCAGCAGTCAACTCCGGGGCAATAGTTATTTTGGTTTCCGGACCTACTCATTTAGATATTGTTCATGACAATATAACGCTTGTAAAAGTTACTTCTGCTGAAGAGATGTATATAGCTGTACATCACCATTATAAAGCTATGGATATGGTTATTTGTGCAGCGGCTGTTGCAGATTACAAACCCAAGGAGGTGGCGCATCAGAAAATTAAAAAGAACGATGCTGAGTTTCAGATTGAAATGGTTAAAACCAAAGATATTTTGTATTCCTTAGGTCAAGAAAAAAAGCATCAATTTTTAGTTGGTTTTGCTTTAGAAACAGAAAATGAGGTTGAAAACGCTTCTAAAAAGTTGAAAAAGAAGAATTTAGATCTTATTGTATTGAATTCTTTGAATGATACAGGGGCTGGATTTGGTAAATCGACCAATAAAGTAGCTATTATAGATAAGAATTTGGATATAAAAACGTTTGAACTAAAGACAAAGGCAGATGTTGCTTTAGATATCATAAACGAAATTATCATAAAAACCAATGTATAGACTAGTACTCGCACTTTTTTGTTTGGCTATTTTCACTCCAGCGAACGCTCAAGAACTGAACTGTACGGTTACGATAAACTCTGATCAAGTAGGGCAGACAAATCAGCAGGTTTTTAAAACCTTAGAACGTTCTCTTAATGATTTCATGAATAAGACCAAATGGTCTAATCGCGTTTATAAAGATCAAGAGCGTGTAAATGCAAGGATGTTTATCACGGTTTCTGAATATGAATCAAATAGATTTACTGCAGATATTCAAATACAATCCTCAAGGCCTGTTTTTAACACTTCCTATGAAACCCCAATTTTTAATTATAAAGACAATCAGTTTAATTTTTTTTATATAGAGTTTCAACCGGTTGTATTTAGCGAAAATACGTTTGATTCTAACCTAGTAGGAGTTTTATCTTATTATGCATACGTTATGCTTGGTTTAGATGCCGATACTTTTGCCTTAGAAGGGGGGACCGAATATTTTAAAAAGGCACAAGCTATTGTTACTCAAGCCCAGGGGAATAACTCTGCAGGATGGAGTAAATCTGCTAGTGAACGGACCCGTTTTGAGTTGGTAGACAATATTTTATCTAATACCTATCGCGAGTTTAGAGTGGCAATGTATAACTACCATAGAAAAGGTATGGATGTGTTGGCAGATAATAATAGTGCAGGTAAACAGGTGGTTTCTGGTTCTATTCGACTTTTGGGTACTATGGCAAAACGGAGGCCGAATGCCTTTTTGTTACAAACTTTTTTTGATGCTAAATCCGAAGAAATTGTAAATGTTTTTTCAGACGGACCTAAAATGGATGTGGTGAAGTTAAAAGAAACATTAAATAGCGCAGCGCCTTTTTATTCTAGTACTTGGAATAAAATAAAATATTAACCCTTACTTCTTTTTATATTATAATTATATTTGATGTAATTTTTAATTACACAAATTGTTAGTATCACTTTCTATAAAAAATTACGCGTTAATAGACCATTTACATGTGTCTTTTACCAATGGTTTTACTGTTATTACAGGGGAAACTGGCGCTGGTAAATCTATTTTATTAGGTGGATTGGCATTGGTCTTAGGGAAGCGTGCAGATTTGTCGTCGCTTAGAGATGAAGAACAAAAGTGCGTCATTGAGGCAGATTTTTCAATTGGCAAATATAATCTCAAGTCTTTTTTTAAGGAAAATGACCTAGACTATGAGGAAAACACCATTATTAGACGAGAAATATTACCTAGTGGAAAGTCTAGAGCATTTATAAACGATTCTCCAGTAAATTTAACGGTATTGTCTACTTTAGGCGATAGTTTGATAGATGTGCATTCGCAAAATCAAACCGTGCAATTAGGTGATAATGCTTATCAATTTAAAGTCATAGACGGGTTAGCTAATAATGGAGATCTGTTGTATGAATATGCCAAAGATTTGGTACTCCTAAAAAAAGATACCAAAACCTTAGAAAAATTAATCCAAGCGAAGCAAGAAGGAATAAAAGAACACGATTACAACACTTTTTTGTTGCAAGAATTAGAAAGTGCCCCTTTAAAAGAGGGTGTCTTGGAAGAATTGGAAGAACAATATGAGCAGTTAAATAATGTAGAAAACATTATGGAGCAGCTTTCTAAGGGGCATCAACTTATTTCAGATGAACAAATTGGTATTCTAAATTTATTGGTTGAGTTAAAACAAGCTTCCAGTAAATTAGCGGGTTATGGCGCTCAATTTTCGGCGCTTAACGATCGGGTTCAATCGGTTTATATAGAAGTAGATGATATTTTTGAGGAATTAGGGGCTTTGGAGAATAAGATAGAAGCGAATCCTAAATTGTTGGAAGAAGTAAATGCCAAATTGCAATTGTTGTATGATTTGCAAAAGAAGCATAGTGTGGTAGAGATATCGGAATTAATAAAAGTAAAAGAAGAATTAGCGGAAAAAGTTGATGTTACTGAAAACATTGATACGAGCATAAAATTAAAAGAGGCAAGCATAAGCGCTAAGGAGAAAGCGTTGAACGATTTATGTGTACGTATATCAAAACGCAGAAAGGCTATTATACCTGAGTTAAAACAGCAATTGGAAACTATTTTGGAGTCTTTAGGGATGCCAAGTGCAGTTTTTAAAATCGAAATTAATCCAGCAACTCAATTTGTTTACAATGGTAAGGATGAGCTGGTTTTTCAATTTTCTGCAAATAAAGGGTCTGCTTTTGGAGAATTGCGAAAAGTAGCTTCTGGTGGTGAACTGTCGCGTATTATGCTCGCTATAAAGGCAGTTTTGGCCAAGTATGAGCACTTACCTACGTTAATGTTTGATGAGATAGACACAGGGGTGTCGGGAGAAATATCAAACAAAATGGGGAGTATTATGCAAGAAATGAGCGAAACTATGCAGATTTTTTCAATTACACATTTGCCTCAAGTGGCATCCAAAGGAAACCATCATTTTAAAGTGTATAAAGAGGATAAAAATAATGTAACACATACGCAAATGAAACAACTCTCTATAGATGAACGGGTAGTGGAATTGGCAGAGATGTTAGGGGGGAAGAATTTATCAGATTCAGCTATTGCGCATGCGAAACAGTTATTGAATTAGCCGTATTATATTCGTTTTTTTTTGAATATCTTTACGCTCTTATAATTACCAAAAGAAATAGCAAATGGCATACAATTTATTAAAAGGAAAAAGAGGTATTATTTTTGGAGCATTGGATGAAAATTCGATTGCTTGGAAAACAGCAGAAAGAGTACATGCAGAAGGTGGGACTTTTGTGTTGACGAATGCGCCTATAGCAATGCGTATGGGGCAAATTAATGAGTTAGCAGCTAAGACAGGTTCAGAAATTGTTCCTGCAGATGCAACAAGTGAAGAAGATTTAAATAATTTGGTGGCTAAGGCTACTGAGATTTTAGGAGGTAAATTGGATTTTGTATTGCATTCTATTGGAATGTCTGTCAACGTAAGAAAAGGGCGTGCCTATACCGATGAGAAATATGATTTTACAGCCAAAGGTTGGGATGTTTCAGCATTGTCTTTTCATAAAGTAATGCAAAGTTTGTACAAAGCAGATGCGATGAACCAATGGGGTAGTATTGTTGCTTTAACCTATATGGCTGCACAACGTACGTTTCCAGATTATAATGATATGGCAGATAATAAAGCATATTTAGAGTCTGTTGCTCGTAGTTTCGGTTATTTCTTTGGTAAAGAAAAACAAGTACGTGTAAATACAATTTCTCAGTCTCCAACACCTACAACAGCAGGACAAGGGGTTAAAGGATTTGGAGGTTTTATTGCTTATGCAGATAAAATGTCTCCTTTAGGAAATGCAACGGCTCAAGATTGTGCAGATTATACAGTGTCTTTATTTTCAGATTTAACAAAGAAAGTAACGATGCAGAATTTATTCCATGATGGTGGTTTTTCTAATACAGGGGTGAGTCAGGAAGTTATTGAACGTTTTACAGAAGAATAAAATAATATAAATTGGTAAGAGCCATCCTTTTACGGGTGGCTTTTATGTTTACAGTAATAAGAAATGGAATTTTTATTTTCTTTTATAGTTCCGGTATATAATAGACCTAATGAAGTTAGGGAGTTGCTAGAAAGTCTAGAAAAACAAACGTATGCTAAACCGTATGAAATTGTAATTGTAGAAGATGGTTCTACAATAAGTTCTGAAGCGGAGGTATCGTGTTTTTCTCAATTGCCTATATCGTATTATGTAAAAGAAAACTCAGGTCCAGGAGATTCTAGAAATTATGGAATGGGTAAGGCAAAAGGAAATTATTTTATTGTTTTGGATTCTGATTGTATTTTGCCTCCACATTATTTGGTGACTGCAGAAAAATCCCTACAAACGGAGTATGTCGATTGTTACGGTGGCCCCGATGCAGCGCATACCTCTTTTTCTACGGTGCAAAAAGCCATTAACTACGCCATGACATCTTTATGGACAACTGGTGGTATTCGGGGTGGTAAAAAATCAGTAGATAGGTTTCAGCCACGTAGTTTTAATATGGGTATTTCTAAAAAGGCTTTTGAAAAAACAGGAGGTTATGGCAATATTCATCCCGGAGAAGACCCAGATCTAACGATACGGATTTGGAACAACGGGTTTACAACCAAACTTATCCCTGAAGCTTATGTATATCACAAACGCAGAATAGATTGGAATAAGTTTTACATCCAGGTAAATAAATTCGGTATGGTACGTCCGATCTTAAATAAATGGCATCCTGAAACAGTGAAAATAACCTATTGGTTTCCAACATTATTTTGTTTGGGATTTATAGGGGCGTTATTCGCTATTTTTATAGGTTTTCCATGGTTTATGTATGGGTATGGTTTGTACTTTGGAGTTGTCTTTTTTGACTCTTTGTGGAAAAATAAAAACACAATAATAGCGTTGTTGTCTGTAGTGGCAGTTGGAATACAATTTGTTGGTTATGGCTCTGGTTTTATAAAGTCTACCCTTGTTTTAGGGGCTAGTAACAGGACAGCACAAGAATTATTTCCTAAGTTATTTTTTAAAGTTTGATTTTGATAAAAAAAATTAAAAACAGTCTAAATAGAAGAAAAGTAAAAATATTTTTGCTCTTCGTTTTGTGTGCAACGCTGGCATGGTTTGTTAGTAATTTATCGGAGACATATACCGCAAATACAATATTTAACCTTAATTATATCAATGTACCAGATAGTCTATTTTTTGCAAATACGTCGTCAGAAAAAGAAGTGCAAGTCATGTTGCGTACGAGTGGTTTTAATTTTTTAGGTTTTAATTTTAACAGAAAAGACATAGATGTGGATTTGTCTGACATTGAAAATGACAATAACAGCTATTTTTTAAGACAATCGATTTTTAGAAAGCAAATAGAAAATCAATTGCCAAACTATGAGATGCTTGTGTCTATTGATTTAAAAAATAACTTACTTGTAGATTTGTATAAATCATATACTATTAAAGTGCCAGTGGTGTCTAAAGTGATTATAGATTTAGAGCAAAACCATATGTTGGAAAGTGACTTAAAAATTAAGCCCAATACAATAACTATTTCGGGACCTAAAAGTGAGATTGATACCATAAAAAGTATCTCTACTGAAACTCTAAATTTTACAGATGTTGCAGCTAATTTTGAGGAAACGATACCATTGGTACTTCCGTCAGATTTAAAAAGTTCTAAATTTTCAGATAAATCTGTAGTTGTGTCTGGGAATGTATTTCGCTTTTCAGAAAAAATGATTGAGCTACCTGTAGAAGTAGTCAACATGAAAGAGGATATGAATATACGAACCTTTCCGAACAAAGTATCTATATTATGCAAAGCTAAGGTGGATGTGTTGAAAGAGATTGGAGCAGCAGATTTTAGTCTGGTAGCAGATTTTAATGAGTATAAAGATGGTGATTTACCAATTTTAAAACTTAAACTGTTAAAACAGCCTAAAGATATGTACAGTGTAAAGCTAAATGAAGATGATGTTGAATTTATATTGAATAGAAAATGATGGTAGTTGGTTTGACAGGCGGTATTGGTAGTGGAAAAAGTACTGTTGCTAAAATGTTTGCCGAATTAGGAATCCCTGTTTATGATTCTGATTACGAAGCAAAACTTCTAATGAGTTCATCTAAAAAAGTAAAAAATGCAATTATTAAACTTCTTGGGGAAGCTGCATATTCTGGTGATGAGTTGGATAGAATGTATGTTGCGTCCAAAGTTTTTGCAGCGGAAGAGGTTTTAAAAAAGTTAAATGGAATAGTGCATCCGGCAGTACGAAAACATTTCTTAAAATGGACTAAAAAGCAAGATGCGCCCTATGTTATTCAAGAGAGTGCCATAATTTTCGAAAATAATAACCAAGATTTTTATGATGCTATAGTTTTGATAACAGCCCCCATAGAAGAACGCATACATAGAATCATAAAAAGAGATAATACTACAAGGGAAAATGTACTTTCTCGTATGGCAAATCAATTATCTGATATTGAAAAAGAAAATTTATCAGATTTTATGTTAATAAATGAGGATATTGTAAGTACAAGGTTAAAAATAAAAGAAATACACGATAAATTAATTCAAAAATCGAAATTAATTTGAAAAATTAACTTTTAATGTTAAGGTTAGGTTAAACAGGGTAATTGTTATATGTTAAAATCATAATTTTGCTGAAATGAACAGGAAGTTATTAGTCCTACTTATTGTATTGATGACCTTGTCTTTAACAGGTGTAATATTTGTTCAAGCCTATTGGATAAAAAAATCAATAGAGGATAAAGAGGAGCAATTTTATCAAACGGTTTCGCAAGTTTTAGATAATGTTGCTAGCAATATAGAAAATAGGGAAGTAAATGATTATGTTGAAAAATTTATTGCATTAAAAGACAGTGTAGGTGAACCATCAGGATTTCAAATAAGTAGGTTATTTTTTACCCAAACGGATGATGATTCTAGAGAGTTAACTAAATATAGGCATAGTATATTAAAAGAGGATTACAACGTATCCAGATCGTTCTTTGACAATGATATTGTAGATGATAGTACCATGACAGTATCTAATTTCACTAGTTTTACAAAAGAAGAAGTTTTAAAAGAAGAGTTTGGTCTAGATGGTAAAGGCTATAGAAATACACCTATAAAGAGTATTGAAAAATTTGGAGATATGTCGCGCTTTGAAAAGATGACATTCGAAGGATTTTTTAGAGATATTGCTAATAGTAAACCCATGCATAAAAGAGTTTCTAAAGAAGAAGTAGAAATCCTTTTAGGGCAAGAGTTTAAAGATAGAAAGATTGATATAGATTTTGAATATGGTATTTATAGCAAAGACTTACCAACGTCTGTAAGGTCTCGGAAATTTAAGTATGATCCGGCTACAATTCACAGAACTCCAATTTTTAGAGATAGTGATGGCAATACAGATTTTTCATTACTAGTTAATTTTCCAGATAAGAAAGAGTATTTAGTAGGCTCTATATTGGGAATGTCATTGTTGACATTTTTATTTACCATAATTATATTATTAACATATACTGGAGCTATTTATCAACTAATTAGGCAAAAGAAAATATCTGAAATAAAAACAGATTTCATTAATAATATGACGCATGAATTTAAAACCCCTATTGCAACGATTAACCTAGCGGTAGAAGCTATTAAAAATCCTTCTGTAATAAATGACAATGAGAAGGTAGGTCGTTATTTACAGATGATTAGAGATGAGAATAAAAGAATGCATGCACAAGTAGAGAATGTCCTGCGTATATCTAAGCTAGAGAAAAACCAATTGGATATTAGTAAGGAAAGGGTAGATGTGAACGACATAATAGAGGACGCTATTACACATGTAGAGTTAATAGTGAATGATAGAGGAGGGTATATTCATACACATTTAGAAGCGGTAAATACAGAGGTTTTGGCAAATGAAATGCACTTTACCAACGTGTTGGTAAATGTTTTGGATAACGCAATTAAATATTCTCCTGATGCACCAAAAATAGATGTATATACAGAGAGCACTAAGAATAGTGTTCTTATTAAAGTAAAGGATCAAGGACTGGGAATGAGTAAAGCTGTGTTAAAGAAAGTTTTTGAAAAATTTTACAGAGAACACACAGGAGACATACATAATGTAAAGGGACATGGGTTAGGATTGGCCTATGTAAAAAAAATAATAGATGATCACCAAGGTGAGGTATATGCAGAAAGTGAAAAAGGAAAAGGTAGTACTTTCTGTATAAAATTGCCTAAAATTTAAAAAAATATGGAAACAGTAAACAAAAAAATACTTTTGGTAGAGGATGATCCCAATTTTGGTATTGTTCTTAAGGATTATTTAGGAATGAATAATTTTGATGTTGTATTAGCTAAAAATGGAATGGAAGGTTTCGAAAAGTTCAAAAAAGACATATATGATGTTTGTATATTGGATGTGATGATGCCTTATAAAGATGGGTATACCTTAGCTAGGGAGATTAGAGAGAAAAATGAAAATGTACCTATTGTTTTCCTTACAGCCAAAACAATGAAAGAGGATGTTCTTAAAGGATACAAAGCAGGTGCCGATGATTATTTAAACAAACCTTTCGATTCTGAAGTGCTTTTGATGAAGCTTAAAGCTATTCTTCAAAGAAAATCTTCTAATACTACAGCAGATAGTAAAAAATTTGAATTTGAGATTAGTGATTTTAAACTAAATTCTAAACTAAGATTTTTAAAGTATAAGGATGAAGAAGCAATAAAATTATCTCCAAAAGAGAACGATCTTCTACGTTTATTGGCCTTGTATGAAAATGATTTAATGCCAAGAGAGTTAGCGTTAACAAAAATATGGAGAGATGATAATTATTTTACATCTAGAAGTATGGATGTGTACATTGCTAAGCTTAGAAAGTATTTAAAGAAGGATGAGAATGTAGAGATCCTCAATATTCACGGTGAAGGGTTTAGATTGGTTATTAAAACAGAAGAAGACAAATAGTCAAAAAGTATATATGTAAAAAAACCATCTTTTTTAAGTTGGTTTTTTTTTTGTCTCAATTTTTTGCTCCACCGTGTTAATTACATCCTTAATATCGGCATTGTAAGTGACCCATAGTGTTTTTTTATTTTTTTTAAACCAAGTCAGCTGTCTTTTGGCAAACCTTCGGGTGTTTTTCTTTATTTCAGAGATGGCAAATTCCAGCGTCCATTCCCCATCAAAATAATGAAATAACTCTTTGTAACCAACCGTTTGTAACGCGTTTAAGCTTTTGTATTGTAGTAAGGTTTTAGCTTCTTGTAATAATCCTTCTTGCATCATTAGATCTACCCTTTGGTTAATTCGGTTATATATAATTTCTCTTTCTGCAGCTAATCCTACGGTTATAACGTTAAAAGGCCTTGCGGGTTTTTCTTTGTTTAAAAAAGAAGAATAGGGTTTGTTAGATCCAATACAAACTTCTAACGCCCTTATTAGTCGGTGTGGATTGTCTTTATCTACTTTTTTATAATATTCAGGGTCTAGTGTTTCTAATTTTTGTTGTAATGAAATTATTCCTTCATTTTCAAAAAGCGTATTTAATGCTGTTCTAATTACAGGGTCAATTTCTGGAAAACTATCCAAACCTTTGGTTACTGCATCTACATACAAGCCGCTACCACCAACTAGAATAACAATGTCATTTGCTACAAAAAGAGAGTCTAACAAGGAAAGGGTATCTTTTTCAAAATCACCAACAGAGTAGTTTTCAAGAATACTTTTATGTTGTATAAAATGATGCGTTGCACTTGCTAGTTCATCAGCATTGGGTACGGCAGTACCTAGAGTCATCTCTTTAAAAAACTGACGAGAATCTGCTGATATTATATCCGTTTTAAAATGGTTGGCTAATGCAATGGCTACTTTGGTTTTGCCAATGGCTGTTGGTCCAATAACAGATATGATTGTTTTAGTAGTCACTATGCTTTCTCTTCTTCGTTTAAGTTGTAACCACATTTTCTGCAAAAATCAGCATCAGTACGGTAAACTTCTGCACTACAATTTGGACAAGACCTGCCTTTATCCATAGCTGTATTATCTTTTTTTGATGAAGCGTATTCTGCTGATACAATGCCTGTAGGTACAGCAATGATGCCATACCCTATAATCATAATTAACGTAGCTAAAAATTGCCCTAAAGGTGTTTCTGGTGAAATATCACCATAACCAACCGTTGTTAATGTAACTATAGTCCAATACACACTATGTGGAATACTGTTAAATCCGTGTTCTGGCCCTTCAATTAAATACATTAGGGTACCTAAGAGCACTGATATAATAAGAACAAAAAAGACAAACACAAAAATTTTGGTTCTACTTCCTCGCAAAGCCTTTACTAGATTATTGGACTCACCAACAAAACGGGCTAATTTTAATATCCTAAATACACGTAATAAACGCAATGCTCTAAGCGCTGAAAAATATTGCGACCCCACAAAGAAAAAAGATAGATATTTTGGAATGGTAGATAGAAAATCTATAATTCCAAAAAAACTAAATACATATTTTTTAGGTTGCTTAATACATATAATCCGTAAGATATATTCAATTGAGAAAAGAATGGTAATAATCCATTCAGAGATATTCAAAAATTTGTGGTATTGAACATCAAAACGAGGAACACTTTCTAGCATAACTATAATTATACTATAGAGAATAACCACAAGAAGTATGATGTCAAATAATTTTCCAGCAGGCGTATGCGTACCGTAAATTACTTCATGCAATTTTCCTTTCCAGCCGTTATTGGGAGTTTCGTTTTTCAAGTGTATTAATCTAGTGCTATTATTTTTAATCCTTTTCGCTTTCTTAAATACAATGCTATTAAGTGGTTTGCATTTTGGGAGCCCTTCATTTTTGTGATAATCGATTCTAAGATATGACTATTATTTATTTGATGGTTTAAATTGTAAAATCCGTACCCTTTAAATTCTCCTTTTTGTATTAAAATGGCAGAATATTCACCAATTTCTCTTCCTTTGTCTTTAATTAGGATAGATTTATACTGTAGACTGTATTTGTCTATAGCAGCTAAAACTCTTTGATTGTAACTGCTTTTGGCTTCTTTTTTTATACAAGCGCCATTGCAATTGTCATCGTCATAATTGCCACAATTGGTTTTTGCTTGGGATATTTCATTTACTTTATCACATAACTTAAATTCACGATTCATGTTGGTCATAAAATTTTTAGCAGTAATTATACTACTAAAGGTGCTGATGGTGTTTTCAGAGGATTTTGTTTTATCGATATAAAGTGATAAATAACCATCTTGGTTTTCTTTCTGAAAAATACCATAAGAAAATAGAATTTTTTTAGGATGACCGTTGTATTTTGGTTTTGTCCGCTCTAACTCTTCGTTTTCTTTTAAAAGCGCTACCAATTCATTCCCTGTTTTTTCAAAAGTAATTTTACGCGTTTGTTTTTGAAGCTTTCGTGCTACATTGGAATTACCAGTAAAGTGTTTATTTACCCTTTTTTTTATGTTTGATGATTTTCCCATAAAAATAATTTCGCCATCCTTATCATGCATATAATAAACACCAGTTTCTGTGGGTAACTGTTCTACAAGGTCAATTTGCCTAGTGGAAAGTTCTCCCATAGAACCTTCTTTTATGACACTCTTTATAATTTTTTTATCTGAATCTTTTGTTAATAATAATTTAAAAAGCTGAAGTGTGGCAAGGGCATCACCATTTGCTCGGTGTCTATCGCTGACAGGAATACCTAAAGAACGGACTAATTTACCTAAACTATAGGATTCCATATCTGGGATTAGCTCTTTGGATAAATTTACGGTACAAAGTGTTTTACGTTCAAAATTATACCCTAATCTCCTAAATTCAGTTCTCAGAATTCTATAGTCAAATTGGGCGTTGTGAGCAACCAATACGGCATCTTCCGTAATTTCTACAATACGCTTGGCGACCTCATGAAATTTTGGAGCCGTGCGTAGCATTTTATCGTTTATACCTGTTAGCTTTACAACAAAGGGTTGTATTTCTTTTTCTGGATTGATTAAGCTAATAAATTTATCAACGACTTTATGGCCATCAAATCTATGAATAGCAATCTCCGTTATTCCTTCTTCATTATACTTTCCTCCGGTTGTTTCAATATCTAAGATTACGTACATCAAATAAATTCTCGCCTGTTGTTTATGAAAAATTTCTAGTACCAAAGATACTACTTCCGATCCGGACCATAGTACTTCCTTTTTGAATTGCTATTTTATAATCACCGCTCATCCCCATAGATAGGGTGTCAATTTTTATATTCTTAGTATTTTTATTTTTAAGCCTATCGAAAATAGATTTTAACACAGTAAATTCTTTTTCTACCTGGTTTTCGTCAGATGTAAAAGTAGCCATTCCCATAAGACCAACAATGGTAATATTTTCTAGAGCCTTACATTCATCTGAAGCAATAATTTTATGTAACTCACTTTCACTTAAACCAAACTTAGTATCTTCTTCAGCTATATGTACTTGTAAAAGGCAATCAATGGTGCGGTTGTGTTTTTTTGCTTGTTTGTTTATTTCTTTTAATAGTTTTAAACTATCTATTCCATGAATCAAAGAAACAAACTCAGCCATATATTTTACTTTGTTTCTTTGCACGTGACCAATCATATGCCATTGGATATCCTTAGGTAAAACTTCCCACTTTTGGGTCATTTCCTGAATTTTGTTTTCTCCAAAAACACGCTGACCAGCCTCATATGCTTCTTTAAGATCGGAAATAGGTTTGGTTTTAGATACAGCAACTAGGGTAACTGCTTCTGGGATTTCTTTTTTTATTTTTAGCAAGGATTCTTTAATAGACATAATTTTAATTCCAAATTAAAATTCATAAATAGTTACTCCGCTTCTTAGTTTAGGTTCTATAAAGGTGCTTTTAGGCGGCATTTTTAAACCATCGTCCGCAATGTTTTTTAATTCTTCAATATTGGCAGGAATCATATTAAAACCAACTTTAAATGCACCACTATCGACCTTAGTTTTGATACTGATAATTTCTCTTTTTCCGCTTAGGTAATCTATGCGATTGTCGTTGCGTAAATCTGTAATATTTAATATTGGTTTTAGTATTGTTTCGTAAAGTAATTGGGCATCTAACATATCTAATGAAGTTTTAAATTCATAACTAGATTTACGCAAATGTAAGGAATAAAATTCGCCATCTAAATACATGCTAAAATGATGTTTTTCTGAAGGTTTGTACGGAATTACACCTCTATTTTCAATACGATATAAGGCATCTAATTGTATTAGAAATTCTTCTTTAGATAAACCATTGAGATCTTTTACGAGTCGATTAAATTCGTAAATTTTTAACTCAGATTCAGGAATTAGATAGGTCATAAAATAATTATAATTCTCAGTCCCCTTATGGTTTTTGTTACTTTCTTTTAAGTCTAGACTTAAAAGCTCTGATGAAGAAGACCGATGATGCCCATCTGCAATATATAAAACAGGCATATTTTTAAAAGTTTCTATAATAGTCTCAATACTATTTTCCTCAGTGATAAGCCACAAATAGTGTGTATCCCTATAGGTCGTGGTAAATTCATATTCGGCACGTTCTAGTTGCTTATTCTTTATAATGGTAGTAATCGTTTCATTGTCGGGATAGGTAATAAGTACGGGTTCTGTGTTAAAGCCTACTGTTTTTAAATAGGCTTTAAAAATTAGTTCCCTTTTTGCAATGGTATTTTCATGTTTTTTAATGACGTTGTTTTGGTAATCTATTACACTAGCAGCTGCTACAATACCATTAAATACTTGGTTGTTTCTATCTACTATTTTATAGCTATAAAATAGCGGTTTTTCATCTTGCACAAAAACACCATCCTCCTTAAATTCTAAATACCTGTTTTTTACCAGTTTATAGCGTGTAATCCCTGAAATTTCTTTATCGTATTTGTAACCGGGATTAACAATATGTAAAAAGGAATATGGATTGTGATCTAGTCTAGCTTCACGTTCTGCTTGCGTATAACTTTGATACGATCTTGAAGCCACCAAACTAACTTTATCTCTGGTTGGGCGTACTGCTTTAAATGGTTTTATGCTTGCCACAATAAAATTTACTTCAAAAATTGAACTGCTATTTTTTCGGCCTTCCTAGATTCTGAGTAATCATAAAATCCTTCGCCAGATTTTACACCTAATTTCTGTGCCATTACCATATTTACTAACAATGGGCAGGGGGCATATTTTGGATTTTTAAATCCATCATATAGTACGTTTAAAATAGATAAGCAAACATCTAATCCAATAAAGTCGGCTAATTGTAAGGGTCCCATTGGATGCGCCATTCCCAATTTCATAACCGTATCTATTTCAGATACCCCAGCAACACCATTATATAGTGTTTCTATGGCTTCATTAATCATAGGCATTAAGATTCTATTGGCTACAAAACCAGGGTAGTCGTTCACTTCTGTCGGTGTTTTACCAAGTTTTACAGATACGTCCATTATGGTAGCGGTAACCGCATCAGAAGTGTTGTATCCTCTAATAATCTCTACCAATTGCATAATAGGTACAGGATTCATAAAATGCATTCCAATTACTTTTTCTGGTCTATTGGTTGCGGCTGCTATTTTAGTAATAGAGATCGAAGAAGTGTTGGTAGCTAAAATGGTTTCTGCAGCGCACAAGGCATCCAAGTCTTTAAAAATTTTTAATTTTAAATCGACATTTTCTGTGGCAGCTTCTACAACTAATTCGGTGTTTTTTACGCCTTCAGCTAGCGTTGTATATAATGAAATGTTTGCTAAAGTATTTGTTTTGTCTACTTCAGTAATTTTTTCCTTGGCAACCATTCTGTCTAAATTCTTAGTTATGGTAGCTATTCCTTTGTCTAAAGAAGCTTGTGTGATGTCAATTAAATTAACCTTGTAATTGTTTTGAGCAAAAACGTGTGTTATTCCGTTGCCCATAGTTCCTGCGCCTATAACTGCTATATTTTTCATTCCGTTCTTTTTTTAGTCTTAAAACGATTCTATTATTTGCAAAGCTACTCGTAAGGCATTGGTTCCTTGTTCTAAAGTTACAATTGGGGTCGTATTATTGTTGATGGCATCTGCAAAGGTTTCCAATTCATCCAAAATCGCATTATTGTTGTCAATTTCAGGGTTTTCAAAATAAATTTGTTTTTTATCCCCTTCTGCATTTTGCAAAATCATATCAAAGTCTCCTGGTTGTTCAGGTGCATCTTTCATTTTCACTACTTCAACTTTTTTTTCTAAAAAGTCTACAGAGATATAGGCGTCTTGCTGAAAAAATCGGGATTTACGCATATTCTTTAACGATATTCTGCTGGCTGTAAGGTTTGCTACACAACCGTTTTCAAATTCAATCCTAGCATTGGCAATGTCTGGAGATTTGCTAATTACAGATACACCACTAGCATTTATGCTTTTTACATTAGAATTCACAACACTTAATATAGCATCAATATCATGGATCATTAAATCTAACACTACAGGCACATCTGTGCCACGTGGGTTAAATTCGGCCAATCTATGGGTTTCAATGAACATTGGATTTATAATACCATCTTTGACGGCAGAAAATGCAGGATTAAAACGTTCTACATGACCCACTTGCCCTTTTACTTTGTGCTTGTTCTTGAGTTCTATTAACACCTCAGCTTCAGCCAATGTGTTGGTTATTGGTTTTTCAATAAAAATATGTTTTCCTTTTTCAATGGCTTTCTTGGCACAATCAAAATGCGAAAGGGTAGGCGTAACAATATCTAGTACATCAACGGCATCCATCAATTTATTGATATTGTCAAAGTAGGTATATCCAAACTCAGCCGCTACTTTTTTACCGTTAATTGCATCAGGATCATAAAAACCAATTAAATTAAATTTATTTGATTCGTTGAGCAATCGCAAATGAATTTTCCCCAAATGTCCTGCTCCCAAAACTCCAACTTTAAGCATAAAAATAAATTTTGAACAAAAATAAGGATAATGTTTGTTCTAAAGTTTATGTCTTTAAAAGTTTATAGGGTAATTATTAGAAAAATATCATAAACCAATTATTTAAACTAACTTTTTTTTGCATAAAAGTTAGATTTTTGTTTAATAATTGTAAATTTAACAATTGAAATTTAATAACAATAACTATGAAATTGAATAGTATTAAAACTGCTTTTTTAGCAGTTTTGTTTTTGATGGTACTTACAGCTTTATCTGCACAAGATAAGTTAAAAAAAATGCCGGGTTATGAGCAATACAGAGAGGTAGCTCCAAAAATAAGAGGTTCTGTAAAAATGGCGCCAATGTATGTAAGTTGGAAAGAGGATGGTACTTCTTTTCAATATATAAAAGAGGGACAAAATTATGTGTATACGGTGGGAAAGGGTGAGGCTAAGGACAATGAACCTATGCGTAATAATGCTAGAAGGAGTTGGGGGAATAGACCAGCTCGTGGAAGACAATACGCTTCAGCAGATTCTCCGAACGGAAAATTAAAAGCATTTACTAAGGATAGAAACATGTATGTAAGTGAGGCTGATGGTAGTCATAGTATAGCCATTACAACCGAAGGAAATGAAGAAAATCAAATAAAATATGGAATTGCAACTTGGGTTTATGGGGAAGAATTAAGTCAGAATACCGCAATGTGGTGGTCACCTGATAGCAAAAAAATAGCTTTTTACAGGTTTGAAGAAAAGGCCGCAAAAAAATATTATGTTTTATACCATCAGACAAAGATTCAAGATTCTGTTGAAATTGAAGCATATCCTAAAGTTGGTGCAAAAAATTTACCAGTAGATCTATTGGTTTATGATTTAGAAACTAAAACAACAATAACATTAGACTTAAGAGACGGTAAGCCTTATCATGATGGGGACTTAGGTACTTATATTTATGACATTAGTTGGACGCCAGATGGCAAAGAATTGTTGTACCATAGTACCAACCGTAAGCAGAACATTATGGAACTAAAGGCAGCAAACCCTAATACAGGAACTTCTAGAGTTGTTGTTCGGGAAGAGTGGTTGCCTAGTTTTACAGAGAATAGTCCAGAAATGCACATATTGGAAAATGGAAAACAATTTATTTGGGCATCAGAAAGGACTGGTTTCAACAACTATTATTTGTATAATTTTGATGGCACATTAGTAAACCCAGTGACCACACATAACTATGAAGTTTCTAACCTTGTAAAGATAGATGAAACTAAAGGTATTGTGTATTATATGGCAAGAAGTGGAGATAATCATATGAAAATGCAATTGCATAGTGTCAAATTAAACGGAAGTAGAAATACAAGACTTACAGATCCTGCTTACCATCATACCATAGCACTATCACCTAATAATAAATATTTTGTTGATGTTTCAGAAACGCATAATATTCCTCCTTTTACGAATTTGATGAGCACAAAAGGGAAGAAAATTTCTGAAATTGGTACAAGCGATATGACCGAGTTTCACACTTTAGGATTAAAAAAGGTGGAAGTTTTTACCTTTACTTCTGCAGATGGAAAAACAGAGTTACACGGGATGTTACATTTTCCTTCAAACTTTGATCCTGCTAAAAAATACCCCCTTATTTTAAGTAACTATGGGGGTCCTGCAACCAATGCATTCTCAGAAAGATTTGCATATCCAAACGCACTTACAGAATACGGTTTTCTTGTTGCAAATATTGATGGAAGAAATGTAAAGGGTAGAGGTAAAAGGTTACTAGATAACCTATATGGAAATTTAGGCATTGTAGAAATGGATGATTTTGCTGCGGGTATTAAATCGTTATACAATAGACCTTATTTTGACAAAGATAGAGTAGGAGTATATGGAACGTCTTACGGCGGTACGACTGCGGCTACTAGTTTACTTCGGTATCCAGATGTTTATCATGCTGCAGTTGCTAACTCTGCCGTAACGGATTGGCGTAATTATGACAATGTATATACAGAACGCTATATGGATTTACTAGAAGATAACATAGAAGGCTATGAAGCTTCTAGTTTAATGAATATGGCCGAGGATTTACGAGGAGAATTAATGATTTTTTATGGTACAAATGATAACAATGTACACCCCGCAAATTCCTTGCAACTAATTAAAGCATTGCAAGCTGCAGGTAAAAGTTTTGAAGTTCAAATTGGTCCAGATCAAGGACATACAGCTGTGAATAGAGATAGAATGATGGAATTTTTTATTCAACACCTTATTTTAAAGAAGTGATACTAAAAAGTTTTATAAGAAAGGCTTTATTAAAATAATGAAGCCTTTTTTATAAATTGCTAAATTCACGTGTTAGTCGCTGTTGTTCATTACGCCCTTCATCACTTAAAAAAGGTAGCATAACATCCCATATATGCCGTACCATTTCTCCCTTTTCGTTAAACTTATAATTGGTAAGGACTTCTTGTTTAGATAACCAAAAGGTAATTACAATACGGATGGTGTGCTGTAAACGCTTAAGTTTATCGTCTTTATGATGTTGCATATACCCTTCTGTAATGAATTCTTTAAAAAAAGAATTCATTTGATTTTCTCTAATTTCTAATGTTTTTTTTAAAAGTTTACTTGTCGTTGGATAAGAACGTGATATTTCTAAAACATCTAAATTGAAAAAACGATATTTATTTTGGAATTCTTCAGTATGTATAAGTAGTCTATGAAAATGCTCCATTGAAGAAGTATATTCATCACGTAATAGATATGATTCAGACATTTCTTTTCGCATTCTTTTGTAGATTGCCAAGATAAGGTCCTCTTTGGTTTTATAATGATAATCTAAATTTCCATGGCTGATGCCTAACTTTGCTGCAATATGTCTACTTGTAATACTTTGAACACCATTCTCATTATACAGTTGAACTGCACATGAAATTATTTTATCCTTCGTTTTTATTTTCGTTATTTCTTTCATTATGTTGTCAATTGCGGTGTTGCAAGTAGGATTTATAAATATACTGAATTTTAAATTTTTAATAAATCACTACTCATTCCAGGTTCTTGTGGCGTTTGGTATTTACCATTTATAATTTGCACTGGAAATTTAAAATGTTCTTTCAGATGCGGAATATGTTCTAAGAGTAGGGCAGGATGATCAACTACTATATGATTAAATAACACTAGATGTTGATGAATTTGGCCCATATCGCCCACATGCGGAACAACAGGGACATTGTGTTTTCTTGATAAAAGACTAATTATTATAAATTCAGAAACACCACCAACTCTAAGAGCATCTACTTGGTTATATGACATACTTCCTGATTGAATGAAATTTTTAAAGATTATCTTATTGGGCACATGTTCCCCTAATGCTAATTTCACAGGAACCTTATTTGCCAGTGTTACATGCGCGTTTATATCATCAGGATGCGTTGGTTCTTCAATCCAAAATGGGTTTAAGTCTTTTAATTTGTTGCAAATAGAGATAGCTTCTGGAAGGTTCCATTGTTGATTTGCATCAAACATAATGGTTGCCTGGTCGCCCGCAATCTTGCGTACCAATTCTGCTCTACGAATGTCTCTATCTGGTTTTTTTGAGCCAACTTTGAGTTTCATAGCAGTAAAACCATTTTCCATTGCCTTTAATATATTTTGTGCTACTTTATCATCACTATAATTAAACCAACCAATAGAAGTATCGTATCCAGGATACCCAGTTGCTATAATTTTTTCTCGTTCTGTTCTCCCATTTTGTTGAGATTTTAATAAAGTAATAGCTTCTTCTTTTGTAAGTACGTCTTCATAATATGAAAAATCTAAGGTATTTACTAGAGCCTCCGGAGAAAGGTCTATCAATAGTTTCCATAGTGGCACTCCCTTAGATTTTGCCCATAAATCATAACATGCATTTACGATGGCTGCTAACGCTAAGTGTACAACACCTTTATGTGGGCCTAACCATCTAAAATTAGGATCGTCTGCCATAATTTTATAGGTGGTGCCAAAATCGGCCATTAATTCATTAATCTCTTTTCCTTCTATATGTTTTACCAAATAATCAATAGCCTCACAAACAAGATTATTTCCAGTTCCTAAAGTAAATGCTAAACCAACACCTTCTACTTTACTGTCAGTCATAAGGTAGCAAATAGCGTACGCATAAATTGGTGTTGTGTGCACGGCATCAGATCCAGCGCCACCCTTTAGTTTAAACCTAGTATCAAGTGATGTGCCTTTTTTTATTGTAATGGGTATACTCATTTTTTATACTATTTGTTTGATATTGATATTTGAACGTTAAAACTACTACCGTCAGATTTTGGATTTACATTTTCCAAAGCGCAGGCTGCATACATAACAATTGGGACTCCTTTTTTGTCTATTAATAGTTGTGGTCTTTCTAACCGATCTACGGTAACCTTGGTTCCATTTGTCAATTGAAGATTTCTATTCATAAACAAAGGTGTTTGTGCCATATCCCATTTGAGTCCATTATGGGACGAGAGTAATGCCAAAGTTTTCTTTTCCCCTGTAAGTCTTCCTGAAAAGTCTTTTACGACAGCAAAGAACTTTTTCTGGTTTTTTACATACCAAACGTATGGATCTTCTGTGCTTGCTATAGAGCCGTCTGGCATTCGTATATCAAAAACGAATTCTTCTCTAGGAGTAAAAGGTCCCAAGGGTGTTTTCCCTATAGCAACGCCATGTGCTCCCTTCCAACTAGGTTCATATAAATTTCCTTTAAAAAAGAGCATGTAGTCTTTGGTATTTGGATTGAATACCACAGCAGGATTTGCCATAATTATATTGTCGGGCTTCGCTATAGTTCCCTTGGGTGAACCATTCAGAATATTAGAAGCCTTCACTCGTGTTCTAGGTACTAATAGCGGTTGTTTTGGTCTTTGAAAGTTACCGTTTATGAGATCTTCAAAACTAGAAAAAGCTATAGCACCAATGCATATTGATTGTTGTACTCTAGACCTTTTGTCTAAATTTTCAGCTGTAGATCCTTTGGGCTGCACTCCGTTATCTTTAGCTCCAACATAATATAGATAATAGGTGTCGTTAAACTTTTTTATATGCGGATTATGTACCATTTGGGCATCCCATGAAGTAGTATCTCCATTATATCTTGTGCCCTTTAAAATTATTTTTTTGAACTTAAAATCACGATCTGGATAATCAGAAACTGCATATCCTATTTTAGATTCTAGAACCCAGCTCTGCACAAAACTTCCATAATTGATACCGCTTTCCCATAGTGAAAATAGCATATGGTATTTTCCATCATCCCCTTTTATTACACTTCCACCCCAAACAAAATAGCCGTCAATATTAAGTGCAGAAGCGCCTAGTAGGACTTTGCTGTCTCCTTTTTTTACAACAACTGCATGTATAGGTTGGGGTTGTATATTGAACAGTGTTTTACAGCTACTAGCAAGAATTAGGATGAGTATACAATACCAATGTTTCATTTGCTTTTTGCGATTATGATGTAAACTATTGTAATTTTTTAATAATGAAAATGATATTAATTGTTTTGCACGGCAGTAATTTCCTGTTCCATAGCAGATGTATTTAACTCTAATATGATAACCGATACATTTTCATCGGGTAAAACAGCAGGTAGGATAATAGTCGTACTTTTTTTTCCATTTGTGGTTTTAACAGGAATATTGCCGTCTAAAAAATATGCCTTTTTGATTTTTGTTTTTTTTGGAAGTATTATTTTTAATTCCTTTTGTGGATGCTTTAACAAATGCAGGAAAATTTTGTTATCTTTTCTAGTGGTAACCATATAATCGGTTGGTAAATATGGACCGCCACGTGTCCCATAAATAGCATCTTGGTTACTTTTGACCCAATCTCCCACTTCTTTCAATCGATCTATTTGGCGTTGTTCAATCCTTCCATCTGCCATAGGGCCTACGTTTAATAGTAAGTTGCCATCACCTCCTAAAGTACTCACTAAAGTTTGAATACACTCTTTTTTGGTTTTAAGCTTGTCATTTGCCTTCCACGCCCATTGGGAGGCAATTGTTATACAGGATTCCCAAGCATTCTTAGTGTCAAACTTTCCAATTTGTTGTTCAGGGGTAGCATAATCTCCTGCATATATAGTACTCTTAGTTGTTCCTTTCATTCCTTCACGACCTTTGTCAACACGATTATTTATTAATATATCGTCTTTTAATTCACGCAAATATTTATACATATCCATACCCATTTCGTGTGTCCATGCCCATTCCCATTCCCCATCAAACCAAATAAAAGCAGGATCATAATCATCAATAAGTTCTTTAAGTTGATTTTTCATATACCTAACATAACGTTGCATACCTTCTTTTTCCGTTGGATCTTTTAATTCTCTATCAACACGTACATTTCCTTTGTATGGATATACTACAGGATAATCTTTATGTTTCCAGTCACAAACGGTGTAATAGGCTCCAAAAGCGATTCCTTGTTTCTTACATTCTTCTACCAATTCTTTTATAATGCCCTTGCCGTAAGGCGTATTTCCCATATCATAATCTGTATATTCACTATCCCAAAGGCAAAAACCATCATGATGCCTCGTTGTAAGAACAATATATTTCATACCTGCATCTTTGGCTGTTTTTACCCAAGTAGCAGCATTGAACAGCACGGGATTAAATTCTTTATACAAATCATCATAATCAGCTATGTCCACTTGCTTGCCTCTAGACCAACTTATTTCTGTTCCTCGTAATGCAACCGGCCCCCAATGTATGAACATTCCAAACCTCAAGTCTTTAAAAGATTCAAGGGCTTTGGCATTGGTTTTTAAATTTGGATTTTCCTCACCACCACCGAGCAATTGTGCTTTAGTAGTAACTAGAGTAAATAAACTGAATACTATTAAAATGTACTTGTTTGTTGTTTTCATTTTCATAATTAATTTAACGTTCTTTAAATAGGGTACCTCCATTTGTACTAGATTCATACACTTTTTCAACCAAAAGCATAGTTTCTAGAGCATCAGCAGTGCTATGTATTAATGGGTGTTTTTTGTCTAAATAATGGTTTTGCAAAGCAGCCATTGTCCCAATGAATGCGTGTGGGAACCAACCTCCTTCCAATTCAATTTCTCGCCATCCTTTTTTATCATCCAATACTATATATTCCATTGTAGGGGGCACTCCGTAGGGATAATCTAAGGACAAGCCAATTTTTATTTTTATAGCTCCTTTGGTGCCTTCTATTTTTAAATAGGATTCTTGGTGCTTTAGGCCGTAATTATGTCCATGATTAGTCAATATTCTTGCTTGCGTAAATTCGTCATAATCCAAGATAATACAACTGCGTGTGGCTGCCAATTCTTTGGTGTTTGGGTGTTTAATGGTGCTGGCGTATACTTTTTTAGGATTTCCTAAAAAACTACGAACCAAATCTAAATAATGAATGCTATGGTATAAGACCTCTACACGGTCTTTTTCGTAGAGAAAATTCCATAATTCCCATGGCGTATGCACACAAACTTTAAGTTCAATGTCAAAAACAGTACCGATCAGTTTTTGTGAAATGATGTCTTTGGCTGCAATACAATAAGGAGCAAATTTTAATTGAAAATTTACAGCCGATACGAACTGCTTTTCTTTACATATTTTTTCTATTTCTAACGCTTTTTTAATGGATTCCCCCATAGGTTTTTGAATAAGTACGGCAGCTCTATCGGGAAGCTGTTCTAAAACTGAACAAATATAATTGGCTGGCACAGCAAGGTCAAATACTGCTTTCTTTTGGGTAGCATCTGTAATTAAATCTGTTAGGGACGTATAGTTTTTTTCTATGAATGAAAATTGGTTTTTTAAAGCAATAGCCTTGGTGTTGTCAACATCATAAATGCCTATCACAGGGAAACCAGCTAACGCATACGCAGGTAAATGCGCATCTTTTACAATACCTCCAGCACCAATAATTGCAATTGGTAAGGAATTGGTAGGTAATATGGGGTGTTGTTGAAACATAAGTTACTTTTTAAAATTGGGATTGCTGTACCCTTGTACCTGATATTTTTTTAGTTGTTCATAGAGTTCTTCCACAATTTCTGGATGGGCATCATACAAATTATTTTTCTCACCCAAATCAGTATTTAGATTGTATAACTGCCCCTTAGGTAATTTAATATCTTGTTTTGTATCAGGATTTCCACTCCATCCTCCGGAACCGCTACCATCAATAAATTTCCAAGGACCTTTACGAATTGAAAACATTCCTTTTATAGAATGATGCACTAAATCTTCTCGTACAGGTTTTTTTTTATTTGTAAGTAAAACAGAACTAAAATCAATACTATCTTCATAAGCGACTTCTTCAGTACCTTGGGCTGTTATTTTGGAAAAGGTAGCCATAAGGTCATTTAATCCAATAAGCTGATCAGAGGTTAGATTCTTTTTTATTTGACTTGGCCATGAGACAATAAATGGAACACGATGTCCGCCTTCCCAGATATCAGATTTCATACCCTTTAATGGTTTGCTAGGATCATGTCCATATTTTTTTACAGAACCGGTTGCTCCACCCATATTTTGACCGTCACGTTGTGGAGAACCATTATCTGAAGTAAAAACAACAATGGTGTTTTCTAATTGCCCACTACGCTTTAAAGCGGCAATAATTTCACCTACAGTCCAATCTACCTCATTTACAAAATCACCATACAAACCAGCCTTACTTTTGCCGGTAAAACTCTTAGTTGGTGCAATAGGCGTATGCGGGGCTGTTAAAGCAAAATACAAGAAGAAAGGATGGTCACTCTTAGCTTGTTCTTCAATATATGCTACAGATTTAGCGGTTATGGTCGGCATTACTTCTGTTAAATCCCAACCCGTGGTCATTGGACCTGGTCCACCATACATTCCAGCAGGTTTAATGGTATCCGGAGTTTTTACAAAGGTGTTGTTTTCAATAAAGGCATAGGGAGCAAAATTAGGTACGTCATCCCCAAAATAATAATCGAAACCAGCTTCTAAGGGGCCACCTCCTATAGGTCTTGTAAAATCAATTATTTTCCAAAGTTCATTTCTTCCTTTTAGAGTGTAATCTGCAATTGGTATGGTGTCGTTCATGTAGTTATTATCCATTCCCTTCCATCTCCATCCCAAATGCCATTTGCCAATACTTGCAGTGTTGTATCCTTTGCTTTTTAGCATTTTAGGTATAGTTAATCTATCTTTTTCTATTAAAGGCTTGTCCCACATCCAAAGCACTGCACTTTTTAAAGGAGTGCGCCAAGCATATTGCCCAGTTAGTATACCATACCGTGTTGGGGTACACACACTACTAGGGGAATGTGCATTGGTAAAGCGTAGTCCATTATGAGCTAAAGCATTAATATTTGGGGTAGGTATTTTGGATTCGTCATTATACACTTCTGGATCACCGTATCCCAAATCATCTGCTAGAATAATTATAATATTCGGTTTTTTTACTTCAGTATTTTGAGCAGTTTGTTTGCAGGAAATAAAAAAGGCAAGAATACTAAAGCATAGAATTTTAGAATTTCTTAAAAATTGCAATCTAGTTGTTTTAAGTAATACGTTCATATTTTTCAATTTAATAGAATATGTAATACAATACTAACATAACCACAACTAGTAGTATGCATAGGTAGTTTATGGTTTTAGACGGCTTGCTTACTTTTAAATAAAACTCAGTTGCTATAAATTGTTCGGTTTTATCTATAGAAGAAATGATACTATAGATTGTAGAAGAAATAATAAAATAAAAATAAGTTTGGCGCAACCAATTTATTTCTAAGCCTTCTGAACTCGAGATGTAATTTTCAATACCTCCAATAACCATGTATTTTTCAACATAAAAAACAATGGCCGCAAACAAACTCCCAAATATTAGAGTGTAAAAAGCGGCGTTGGCCGTCCCTTTTTTAGATAAAATACCCCAAACAAAAACCGCAACGATAGAGGGTGCAAAGATGGAAAACATTTGATTTATCAATGCAAAGATAGCTCCTAAACTCCCTAAAAAAGGAGACCAAATAACCGCGAGAACCAAAACAACTACGCCTGTAATTTTTCCTATGTTTATTTTGGCTGTATCTGATAGATTCGGTTTTAATTTATCAAATACATCATACACTATTAATGTAGAACAACTATTTAAAGCGGCTGCAACACTACTCATAACGGCTGCCAACAGAGCAGCAACCATAAGGCCTTTGAGTCCAATTGGCATAAGTTCCATAATCATTGTAGGCAATACACTCTTTGTATCATTCCCTATTTGATCGTGAAAAAGGGCAAAAGCCAAGATCCCAGGGATCACCATAATAAAAACAGGCAATATTTTTAGGAATCCAGCAAATAAAGCTCCTAGTTTAGCTTGTTTTTCAGATTTGGCACCGAGGACACGTTGCACAATGGTTTGATCTGTACACCAATACCAAATGCCTAAAATTAAATGTCCAAAAAGCATATCTAAAAAAGTAAAGCCTTTTTTAGTGGAGTCAAAACTTACAGTTTTTAAGCGATCTGGGTCCACAGCTAGCTTTAGTTCACTATAACTATGTATACCAACATCTGGCAGCTGATAAATAGCCAGTATGGTTATGGTTAGGGAACCTAATATTAATATTATAGTTTGTACCGTCTCTGTAACTACAACAGAAGTTAACCCTCCTATTATTGTATAGATTCCTGTAGCTATGGCAATGATGATGATTGATGTTAAAATATGGATACCAAAAATAGATTCAAAAACCACAGCACCAGCGTAGAAACTTACACCTATATGCATAAACAAGGCTGCGAGAATACTAAATATAGCAAGGACCACTCTTGAGCGCACGTCATATCTTTTCTCTAGAAATTGCGGTAAGGTTGTGATTTTTGTGCGCAAATAAAAAGGGATGAATACAAAAGCCAATATGATAAGTTCAAAGGCAGAAAACCATTCAAAATTGCCCCAAACGATACCATCTTCAAAACCTGATTGGGCAAGTCCAACGAGGTGAATTGTTGAAATGTTGGATGCAAAAAGGGAGGCGCCAATTACCGACCAAGTAAGAGATTTTCCTGCTAAAAAATAGCCTTCACTAGTTTTTCTTTTTCTACGAGAATACCAAAGTCCAATGAATACAATGGTAACGATGTACAAAACAATCACAAATAAATCGATACCACTGATTGATTTCATAGTTTTTATGGTTTTAAATTTGACAAACGAATACTAGAATACTTTAAAAATAGGTTACTTAAGGCTATTGACTTTAAATTATTTTTTAAGAAGCAACAATTTTGTTCACTAGAAACTATTCAATTAAATAATGAGATTTAGCAAAAGTAAATTTTAAGTACAGATATAATAGTTGATGGTGTTATAAAAATAATTCTATCTGTTCCCCTTTTTTTAAATTTACAAGCCATTCCTTATCTTTGTAAAATACGGTTACTTGGTCACCACTATAAGAGGTTATTACTGCTTTTGTAATAACTTCGTTGTCCCATTCAATATCTAGTTCATAATTACCCCTTGCTTTTAGCCCTTTTAGCTTTCCTGAAGGCCACTCTTTGGGCAAAGCGGGTAACAATCTAATACTCCCATCTTCATGGGATTGTAGTAACATTTCTGCTATCCCAGCAGTTGCTCCTAAGTTTCCATCAATTTGAAATATTTTCCCAATTAAATCAAACATATTGGGAGATAGTTGATGCCCCATCATTTGGTTAATATGCTCTAGGCTTTTATCTCCTTGTAATAAGCGTGCATAAAAATTAATAACCCAAGCCCTGCTCCAGCCCGTTTGTCCTCCACCGTAAGACAAACGCTTTTCTATGGTTTTCTCTGCGGCATTAAAGAGCGCTTTAGTTTTAGGTGTAATTTGATTGGAAGGATAAAGTGCGTATAAATGAGACATATGTCTATGTCCTGGTTCTGCTTCATCATAATCAAAATACCATTCTTGGATGGTGCCATTTGCACCTATTTTAGTTTTTGGAAGCTTTGCAAGGGCATTTTGAACCTTATGCGTGAGAATATTTTTTCCTAAGATTTTTTCAGATTCTAAACATGCTTTAAATAAATCTTTAATAAGTTGAATGTCCATTGCTGCTGCTATGGTATTTCTCATTTTTTCACCAGATTCAGGGTCTATATATGCATTTTCTGGAGAGTAGGAGGGTGTTGTTACTAGTTCACCAGCAGTATTCTCTTTTAAAAAATCTAAAATAAATTGTGCTGCTCCTTGTAACACTGGATAAGCAGTAGTGTTTAAATAGTCTTTGTCTTGGGTAAATTCATAATGTCTCCAAAGCGAAAGGGACATCCATGTTCCTGCCAGAGGAAAAGAATATCCATTGGTTATCTGAGAGTTTTTTGTAGAACCAGAAGGTGTTGTACGCCCAAAAGGATTGGATACATGATGTGCCATCCACCCGTTGGATCCGATAAAGTTTTTAGCCGTGGTTTTGCCTTCTTCAGCTAATTTTACCATATAATTAGATAGGGGGTCAAAAGTTTCAGATAGGTTGCAAAGGTCTGCAGGCCAATAATTCATTTGTAAATTAATGTTTAAATGAAAATCAGATTCCCAAGGAGCCCACACATCTTTGTTCCAAATACCTTGTAGGTTACTGGGTAAAGTAGCTCTGTTTGCAGAGCTTCCCATCAATAAATACCTACCGTATTGAAAGAATAGTGTGGTTAAGTGATTATCATTGGCGCCACTGCTTACATTCTTTAAACGCACATTGGTAGGGATGGTATCTAACAAGCTGTCTGTTAATGATAATTGTACTCTATTAAACATTTTGCTATGTTCTGCAATATGCTTTGCTTTGGCTTCTTTATAGGAAACCTGCATAGCAGTTTCAAGTATTTTTGATGTTTTAAGTTGTGTGTCTATGTTTCGGTCAAAATTTAGAGCAGCTACATTATAATCAGTGGTTGCACTAACAATCACTGTAAAATTTGTACTTTTTTCTAGGATTAGCTTGGTGTCTTTTTTAAGTACTACGCCATCTTCATTTAGAATACCAATTTGGGTTGCAAATTTCATATGCAAACCGCCTTTTCCAGAGCCCCCTGGATTGTCATCATGTCCTTTAGGATCATCAAATATTTGACCGTTTATATGGAGTATATTGTTTTGGTCTATGGATTGAACAATATCTTTTTTTCTATGAAAAGAAATACTACTGTTCACGGCTTCATTATCTAAACTTTTGAAGTTATGGTAGATCACATTATAGGTATTGGATATAAAAGACTCTCTAATAAAACGTTTTCCATTGATGGTATAGTTTATAGCAACGATACCATTGTTTAAATTTAATTTCCTTTTATAATTTTCTGCCTCAGCCTGATGATTAAAAGTGATGTCTAGATTCCCTAAAGGTTCAAACGATCTAATGGATGTTGGAGATACGGCCAAATGTTGCATTCCGTAATCGAGTGCCTCCTTATATTTCCCATCTAAATTTAATTGCTGAAATTTTGCATAATGTTCACCTATGTTTTCTGGAAATGGATCTTCAGGTTCACCTGCCCAAAGACTTTCTTCGTTAAGCTGCAGTGATTCCTTATTAATTGTGCCATACACCATAGCACCTAATCTTCCGTTACCCAAGGGTAATGCTTCCAGCCATGTAGCAGCTGGCGATGTGTACCAAAGCGATAGTGCTTGTGGTTCACTATTATTTTTTATTGATGGCGTACAACTAGAAATAAAAAAGACTAAAACTAAAATTTTGAAAAGATATATTTTGTGTGCCATATGATTTTTTCCAGTTCTATATCACAAAATAAGCATATTTAGTGCAATTGACCTAATTATTGTATTTATTTTTTGTAGATTGCACAAAGTTTAGCATTAAATAGACGCAGCAATGAACAGAAGAAAATATATTAAAACTATTGCTTTAGGGGCATTTATTCCTAGTTTTTCAGCAGCAGCTTTTCCTTTAGACCTCTTAAATGTTGGTGCTAATTTAAAGCGTGTAAATTTTAATAGTAATTGGCAAAATTGGTCAGACATGAAGTGGGTTGGACCTGAATACTGGGGCAATCGCATGCAAGATTGGAAGCTTAAAAATGAGATGGCTGTTTGTAGGCTAGCTGGTGCCAATAGAAACCTGCAGTTGCTAACGGTACAAAAGCCAAAAGGAACAACAGATTTCAGTGTTGGTGTCAATATTACAATGCTTAATACGTTACCAACTTCTGATAGTGGATGCATTGGTTTGAGAATAGGTTCAAAAGGTTTATTTGAAGATTACAGGTCTGCAGCTGTTTTTGGTAAAGGTTTAGATATAGGGTATACCCTTAATGGCAATTTAAAAGTTGGAAAAGAACGTATTACTACGGGTTTTGAAAACATACCTAATGCTAGTAGACTGGTTGTCGATTTTAAACAAATTGAAAATAGCTATGGTTTAAAAGTATCCATTTTTGACATTGAAAAAAATAGTGAATTGTTTGCTACACCCAATATTCAAATAGATGCTGAGGTTGTTGAAGGGAATTTTGGATTACTAGCAGACGTAAATACAAAAGCAAGGCTGAAATCAGATGAATTCGTTGGTTTTTCAAACTGGAAAATAATCGGGGATGATCTTTATGTGAATGAAGAACAACTATTTGGTCCTATTTGTTTTGCGCAATATACCTTACATCAAAATAAATTAAAAATTACGGCTCAGCTCGCGCCAATTGAACAAATTACAGGGCATACCGTAGTTTTGCAGTTTAAGAAAAGTGGAGTTTGGGTTACTAGTGCAACCAAAACAATTGAACATATTGGCAGGGCAGTTAATTTTGCCATAGAAGGTTGGAAATCTACCATAGATACGCCATACCGAATTTTAGTAGAAGTCCCTTTAAAAAATGAAATTCACCAATATACCTATGATGGTACCATTGCCAAAGAACCAGTAGATAAGAATGAGGTTTCTACTGCTGTTTTTAGCTGTAATATGCATTATGGTTTTCCAGATACAGATGTATATGAAAATGTATCTAAACTAAATCCAGATATTATACTTTTTTTGGGAGATCAATTTTACGAGGGAACTGGAGGATTTGGAGCCCAACGTACGGGAGATATGGATGATTTATGTTTGGGGTATTTACGTAAATGGATGATGTTTGGTTGGTCGTATAGGGAGTTGTTTAGACATAAGCCTTGCGCCATAATTCCTGATGATCATGATGTATATCACGGTAATGTTTGGGGAGAAGGAGGAAAAGAAGCAGATACAAGCAAGGGGCATGGGATGCTAGCACAAGATTCAGGAGGTTATAAGATGCCAGCGGAGTGGGTTAATATGGTTCAATATACACAAACAAGCCACTTGCCAGATCCTTATGATCCAACACCCGTAAAGCAAGGCATTGGAGTGTATTACACCAATTGGAATTACGGTGGGTTAAGTTTTGCTATTTTAGAAGATCGAAAATTTAAATCGGCACCAAAACATGTATTGCCAGAAGAGGCAGATGTTGTGAATGGGTGGATACATAATAAAGATTTTGATATCAAGGAACATAGAGATATAGATGCTGTTCTTTTAGGCGAAAGACAACATAAATTTATTGATGATTGGTCTAAAGTTTGGGATAAGGATGTAGCAATGAAAGTAGTGCTTTCACAAACAAACTTTGCAACTGTAGCTACATTACCAAAAACCGCTTTAAATGATAATGTGGTGCCATCGCTACCAATTCCTGAAAAAGGGGAGTATGTATTTGGTGATACACCAACCGTAGATATGGATTCTAATGGTTGGCCGGCAAACCAAAGAGATATGGCAGTAGAGGCTATTCGTAAATGTTTTGCCTTTCACATTGCTGGCGATCAACATTTGGGAAGTTTTATACAATATGGAGTAGCTGAACACGGTGATAGTGGGTATGCTTTTGCAGGACCAGCACTAAATAATATATGGCCACGTCGGTTTTGGCCAGAAGTCAATAGTGAAAATCATACCTATGATAAACCTGCGTATACAGGAGATCATATAGATGGTTTTGGTAATAAGTTATCGGTACACGCTGTTGGAAATCCTTTTAAGACTGGACTAGAACCAGCTATAGTTCACAACAGAGCCACTGGGTATGGTATCGTTACTTTTAATAAAAAGGAAAGAACAATAGAAACTGCTTGCTGGGCACGATATGCAGATCCTTCTAAAGGAGCAAGTTCTCAACTTCCAGGTTGGCCAATAACCATTAAGCAAGAAGATAATTACGGTAGAAAAGCGGTGGCTTGGTTACCAACACTAAAAGTAACTGGGGCTACAAGCCCACTGATATCAATTTTTAATACTCATAAAGAGTTGGTTTATTGTATAAAAATGGCAACAGATACTTTTATGCCAAAGGTGTTTGCTGAAGGGAAGTATACTATTGTTGTGGAAGATGTAGCTACTAAGATTAGCAAGACACTTACCAATGTTAAGGCTAAAAAAAACAACACTAAAAAAATAGTAATTAATTTAATTTAACAGTATTTCTACATAAGTATGATGTATCATTTATGGATTGTAAAAAAGAATTATTTTTTAATATTTATAGTAATTCACTTGTTCGTGGCATCGTTTTTCAGCTCATGTAAAAACATTAAATCTACTTTCGTTAAAGATAAAAAACCTAATATTATTTTAATTTATGCAGATGATTTAGGAAAGGGTTTATTGGGACATGAGGGACAGAAAATCATAAAAACACCACATATAGATCAGCTAGCAGGAGAGGGTATTCGTTTTACGAATGCTTATTCTGCTATGTTGTGTGCCCCGGCAAGGGCAACCTTAATAACTGGTTTGCACGACAGTCATAAGGATAAATTTGACATTCCTATAGCTGGGTTCTATCAGAACATATCTACAAGTACATCTTCCTATGCAGAAATAGATAATGCAATAAATAATGTACTTAAACCAGTGCCAGAAGATCAACAATTTATTGGTAATATAGCGAAGCTAGCGGGGTATAAAACGGCTCAGTTTGGAAAATTGGAATGGGGGTTTTCTGCGACAGATGCACAAATGAAAAGACACGGTTGGGACCATTATTTAGGATATTTGGATCACCAAAGGGCACACGGATTTTATCCTCCTTTTCTGTTTGAAAATGGAAAAATCCAGTATTATCCAGGGAATACCTTGGTAAATGCAGGTAAGTCTATTGAGCCAGAAACACCTAAAGCATACAAAGAACGCTGGGATAGAACTGGAAAAAACAGGTATTCACAAGATATTTTTATGAAAGGAATTAGAACTTTTATAGCTTCTAATACGGATACTCCATTTTTTCTTTATTTTCCTACACAACTGCCACATGGACCCGTTGCAGTTCCTGAAGTTCATTCAGACTTTGTCTTAAATGACTCCCTTACACAGATAGAAAAGGAGTATGCTTCTATGGTAAAATTATTAGATGATAATGTTGGTGAAATAGTTGGTATGCTTAAAGAATTTGGGCTTGAAGAGAATACTATTGTTATTTTTACGGGAGATAATGGTCATGAAATATATTATGCTAAAAAGGGGCGCATCACAAAGCCCTACACAAATATAAAAACAGGTACCCGGACTAATGATTTAACGGAAAAGTATTATAGTGATATTGTAGGAGATGTTTTTAATGGTAACGCAGGAAGGGCCGGTGTAAAGAGAAGTAATTTACAAGGGGGCATAGAAGTACCACTACTTATTAAATGGCCAAAAAAGATTAAGCCTAATTCCGTTAGCAACCGTTTGGTCGCTAGTTATGATATGCTCCCTACCTTAGTAGATATTACAGGCTCAAATGCTAAATTTAAAAGTGATGGTATCTCTTATTATCAAACGCTACTTGGCGAAGATGCTACCAATAAGCATAATTTTATAGTGTATTCTTCATATATTGGTCCCACCCTAATTACTAATGAAGGGTGGAAACTCCGGACTTATATCTCAAAAGATATTTTTGAATTGTATTATTTACCTAACGATTACAAAGAGGAATTTAATTTGGCCAGTAAATACCCAGACAAAGTAGCAGCACTAAAAAAACAATTGTTAGCAGCGTGTGATGGCGATTATAAAAACGGTCATTTTACATCACAAAAATTGAAATCGATTTCCTTACATAATTAAACTAAAAAGGTGTGAACTATTTAATGGGGTAGTTTGTTTTTTAAGATACCATACAAGAAAGTACCTAATACGGCAAAAACGATCACGATGAGTATTGGCAGATAACCGGCTCCAATAAGCGTAAACATAGGGCCTGGGCATGCACCAGAAAGTGCCCAGCCCAATCCAAAGATACTCCCGCCAATTAGGTAGCGACTAATGCCTTTGTCTTTCGGTTGAATGTCTATTTCTTCTCCATAAAAGGATTTTATCTTAAATCGCTTTATCAATTGAATCATTATAACGCCAAGCACTAAGGCAGAGCCTATAATACCATACATATGAAAGGATTGAAATTGAAACATTTCATAGATACGAAACCATGATGCGGCTTCAGATTTAAACATAGTGATGCCAAAAAATATCCCAATACTTAAATATACTAGTGTTCTCATAGCTTAAAAAATTAGAGGAAAAATAATGTGAATCATAAGTAAACCACCCGCAAAAAAGCCTATTACGGCTAATAAGGATGGTAGCTGTAGGTTGCTTAATCCTGAAATAGCGTGACCAGAGGTACATCCACCAGCATATCTAGCTCCAAAACCTACCAAGAGTCCGCCAATAGCTAGTAGTAAGACACTTTGAATATTGCTTAAGGCAGAAATATCAAACAATTCTGTTGGCAAATAAGCTGTACCAGCACTAGAAAAACCTAAGGCTTGTAAGTCTTCAATAGTTTTAGGCGATATGGCAACTTCTGTAGAGGTAGATAAATAAGTAGCTCCAATAAATCCACCAATGATGGCACCGAGAACTACAATTAAATTCCACCGTTGTGATTTCCAATCAAACTTAAAAAAATCACTTGTATTACCAGCGCCACACATAGTGCAAAGCGTTCTTAGGTTAGAAGACATACCAAATCTTTTGCCTACCATAAGTAGTAAAAACATGATAAAGGCGATAAGGGGACCAGCCACATACCAAGGCCAAGGGTCTAAAATGTATTTCATAAATTCATCTTTTGTAAATCTTTACAAAGAAAATGTTTTTAATTTAGAAAATTACGAATGTCAGTTATTAAAGAAAATGTATTTCTAATTTATAGCTTGTTTTTAGTTCAACCATTTAATTTAGTTCTTTTATTATGTAGGTTTGTAATCTTAGAAGAACCTTTGTAGCCTGCATAAAATGTGTGCTTAATTATAATAAAATGGATTCACTAACTCAAATTGTTCTAGGTGCCGCTATTGGCGAGGCTGTATTAGGTAAAAAGATAGGGAATAAAGCGATGTTGTATGGAGCTCTAGCAGGAACCATACCTGATTTAGATACATTTGCCTCCTATTTTAGTGATACTGTTACGGCATTAAAAATTCATCGTGGTTTTACACATTCCATCTTATTTTCAGTAGTTTTTGCTCCAATTTTTGGCTGGTTAGTGTCAAAATATGAACGTTATAAAAACAAAAAGAATTGGTCTTGGTTATTTTTCTGGGCTTTTTTTACACATCCTCTGTTGGATGCACATACAACTTGGGGGACACAGTTATTTTGGCCTTTGGACTTGAGATTGGCGTTTAAAACTATTTTTGTTATTGATCCAATATACACCGTTCCATTTCTGATATTTTTGATTCTTGCTATGGGGCAAAAACGGAGTTCAAAGAAACGACGGTTTTATAATTCAATGGGGTTAATTGCGAGTACAGGTTATCTGGGCGTCACTTTTTTATTGAAAAGTATTGCTTTTAAGCAATTTGAAACGGCACTAAAAGAGCAGCATATTGATTTTGTAGAGTTAGAAACCAAACCCTCTCCCTTAAATACAATACTATGGACAGCCAATGTAGATGTAAAAGATCATTATCTAATTGGGTATTATTCTTTTTTTGATACTCAACCCATTCAATTTCAATCGTATCCTAAAAATCACGAATTGATACGTGATTTAATTGATCATAAAAAAATGCAAGAAATGATTGGCATAACAAAGGGCTGGTACACCATTACAAAAAAGGAAGATAAACTCTATTTTAACGATTTGCGATTTGGGGTATTAAGCATACGGCCAAATGCTCAAAACTTTGTATTTCAATTTTTAATAGACAGTGATGAAAATGGAGTACTTCGCTTTATAGAACAACCTAAAGACAAAGTTAAAGGGAAACAGTTATTAATTGATTTATGGCAGCGCATAAAAGGAAATTAATATCCTTTTAATGAAAATAAATAAATTGCTTAGACAACTTATAAGGGTTTAAAATAAACCTTAAAAGGAAGTTTAACAGCATTTTTAGTCAATATAACCAAAATATAAAAATAGCGATTAAGGTTGGATTATCTTTGTTTTATTATAAAATAAACAGGTTTAACTATTATAGGGATTTCCCAAAACCTATATTAAGAATGCTATGAAAAATAAACTTAACCCAGATTACTTATTAATTATACTTGCTGCGCTTTTTTTTTGCCTTTTGGTTTATTTAATTGTGGAAATTATTATAGCACTAAGTTAGTCTTACGACTCTTATTTTGTGGTTTACGCTAAAAGCTTGTAGATGTATTCCATTTCTTTTATGTTGAATTTTTTTTCTTGAAACCATTCGTAAGCAATTATTTTTTCATTTTCTAATTGAGCATCTCTTATAGCATCTAGCGTTACCATATGCCAATGAACCCCCTTTTTTTTAGAAACGGAATATCCCACATCACTAATAATGTATGATTTTCGTGGTTGATTTACCAATTTTACGCCATTTTTAAGAATGGCTAAGGTTATTGTTAAACTTACTACTTCTGAGAAAGAATAACGAGCAAAATCGTTAAACCCATCTCTAGTCACATTAAATAATTTATCGCCTATTTTTAAATACTCCATAAAACTTTTAGAAAGAAGACAAAAATATAAGGTTAAGAGGCTTTTTGTTTTGTTATTGAATACTACTTATTAACAAAATTGAAGTTATATTAGTTATTCACTAATACTTAGCTGCTTTCCCTTTCGTCAAGCTATTTTGTATAAAAATTCTAATGTCGTCATTAGCCGTTTTTAAATCTTCTTTTCGTAAATACATCATATGCCCGCTTCTATAGCCTTTAAAACTAAAACGGTCTTTCATTTTTCCACTAGGATCTGTTTGCCACATACTATATTTAGAGGTGAAATAAGTTGTTGCACCATCATAGTATCCTGCTTGGTACAATACATTTAGGTAGGGATTCTCGGCCATTGCCTTGCGCAGCCCTTCCCGAACTTCATTATTACTATTGTCCCAAGGATGCACATCTCCAAACATATTGTAGGTAAGATCTGTTTTAAAATTTAAGTGATCTCTTAGGTAATAGTTTATAGCAGGTGTAAATGAATGCAACCAAGAGGTTAACTCCGCATTGTAATCTGGCTTTGTGCCAGCAGCCATTTTATCGAGACCTAAATATCTAGAGTCTAAACGACCAACAGTATATCCAGACTTATTACGCAACAACTCTTTCCAGAAAAAAGAGGGTGGTAGATCTAAGTTATGGTTTAAAATAGATTTTTTTGAAATGCCAGAATAGTAGGCCATTTTTTCAGCTACTTCTTGTTTTTCACTGTCGGTAATAAAACCGCCTTTTGCAATGGCAGGCATTAAGTGGTCTAAAGTATATGTTTCTACTTCTGGCAATATTTCTAACAAGTCTTTTTGTTGTAGTGTTGCAGGTAGTGCTTTATGATGCCAAGCTGCAGCTGCAAAATAAGGTAGGTTTATCCCAGAAGATAAAGGTCCGTCTGCATTGTAGATTTTATAATCTGCAGGGGATACCAGTATTACGCCGTTTAAATACATCCATTGTGATTCTTGTAATTCTAATGCTAACCCAGATACACGGGTGCCTCCATAACTTTCGCCAATAATATATTTAGGTGATTGCCAGCGGTTGTTACGAGTTACAAAGGTGTTTACCCATTTAGCCAAATATTTTATATCTGCATTAATACCGAAGAACTGTTTGCGATCTGGCATTTTTCCATCTTTATCAACTACCATTCTAGAGTATCCTGTGTTTACAGGGTTTACAAAAACAATGTCAGCTACATCTAAAATGGAGTATGGGTTATCTTTTATGCCGTACGGTTGTATAGGATAGCCCTCGTCATCAATATTTAATATTTTAGGTCCTGTATATGCAATGTGCATCCAAACAGAGGCTGAGCCTGGTCCTCCATTAAAAGAAATTAATAAAGGGCGTTCAGCACTATTGGTAACGTCTGTTCTCTGGTAATAGGTATAAAAAAGGGTGGCTACCACATGGTCTTCTTGGTTCCAAACAGGCTGGGTGCCAGTAGTTGCACTATAGGCTATTTTGGTGCCATTAATTGTTGTGCTGTGGTTGGTTACAACAATAGTGTCTGTTGGTATTTTTAAATCTTGGCCTTGAGCAAAGTTTATAACTATTAAAATTAAAAAAAGTGTGTAGGTGTTTGGAAAGAACTGTTTTTTCATTGCTGTTGGTTTGTTGAAAATTTAATAGGTACAATTCATGAATCATCCTGAAATAATTTGCAGGGGGAGGACTTAAAAATACAGAAACACTACAAAATAGAAAAATATAAACTAATAATTTTTTGGGTAATTTAGATGTTGTAAAAGCTGTACTATATTTAACAAAAAGGGATAAAATTAATACTATTGTTGAAATAAAAGTAAAGTATAAGGAATTTTTATACTTTTATGAAAACGCTTCTTTAGTAAGATTACAGACGCGAATAAAGATCACTCATTTAATTAGCATTAGAATAATAGGAGCATTATGAAAAGAAGAAAATTTGTAAGCACAAGTGCCTCTGCAATGGCAGGTGTGGCAGGTTTCTCCATAATACCATCATCGGTATTAGGAAAAACTTTTGGTACTATAGCCCCTAGTGACAAGGTTAATTTAGCTTGTTGTGGCATAGGCAATAGAGGAGGAGACATTACCAAGGCCTTATACAATACTGGCTTGGCTACTATTGTTGCATTATGTGATACAGATATGGAAGCTCCCCATACCTTGGAGGTTATTAAAATGTTTCCAGACATCCCTAGATTTAAAGATTTTAGAGAAATGTTTGAAAAGATGGGGGATAAGATAGATGCAGTAAGTGTTGGGACACCAGATTTTTCACATTTCCCAATCACTATGCTTGCTATGTCATTGGGGATTCACGTATATGTTGAAAAACCTATGGCTAGGACTTTCAATGAAGTTGAATTGATGATGAAATGTGCAGAGAAGCACAATGTGGTAACTCAAATGGGTAATCAAGGTCATTCTGGGGCAAATTATTTTCAGTTTAAAGCATGGAAAGAAGCAGGGATTATTAAAGATGTTACTGCAATTACAGCGCATATGAATAGTCGTCGTCGTTGGCATGGATTTGATCCCAAAATGACAAGCTATCCTAAAAAAGAGGCTATGCCAGAAACCTTAGATTGGGATGCATGGCTCACAACTGCAAGTGAACATGATTACAATAAGGATTTTATCAACGGACAATGGCGTTGTTGGTACGACTTTGGAATGGGAGCATTAGGTGATTGGGGGGCTCATATTATGGATACTGCTCACGAGTTTCTGGACCTTGGATTACCCTACGAAGTAGACCCAATTAAATTAGACGGACACAATCCGTTTTTCTTTCCAATGTCTTCCACACTTGTTTTTAAATTTCCAGAACGGGGAAGTATGCCAGCATTAGATATTACCTGGTATGATGGTTTGGATAACAAACCGCCGTTACCTAAAGGCTATGGCATTTCTAAAACAGATCCAAATATTCCACCACCAAGTAATGGAAAATTAGCATCTTCTAAATTAAATCCTGGGAAAATAATATATGGTAAGGATTTGACGTTTAAAGGAGGCTCTCACAGCAGTACCTTATCTATTATTCCTTCCGAAAAATCAAAAGATATTGAATCGGGGTTACCTATAGTACCAGAAAGTCCATCAAATCATTTTCAAAATTTCCTTTTGGCGTGTAAAGGTGAAGAAAAAACGCGTTCTCCTTTCAGTATTGGAGGACCGTTAAGTCAGGTTTTTACTTTGGGTGTATTAGCACAACGATTGAATACGAAGTTAATTTTTGACAGGGAAACCAAACAGATTACTAATAATCCTTTGGCAAACCTGATGCTTACAGGAGCAGTTCCTCGTAAAGGATGGGAAGAATTTTATACGTTATAATTAGAATAAATAAGAGTTATGCTAGTATGTATAAAGCTCCATATAAATTTATTTTTTTGAAGCATATTTTTCTAGTCTTTTTTATCCAATTTACAGGAAAGTAGAAAAAGTTTTAATTATATTAATGTTTTTTTATAAATGAGTAAAAATTAAAACAGCATTTATAACTTATATCAGTATTTTTACACCTATAACCAACTAAACATACCAAATGAAAGTTAAATTTATTTTTTTAGTAGCATGTATTTTTTTTTATTCTTGTAAATCACCAGTTAAAAAGACTGAAAACGATTCGGATAAAGTTTTGCTTTTCAATGGAGAAAATCTTGATAAATGGACAGGGGACTCTCGTATTTGGTCTGTGGAAGATGGCTGTATTGTAGGTAGAACAACAGATGAAAATCAAATTGAAAGCAATACGTTTTTAATTTATGAAGATTCTTTTTCTAACTTTGAGCTTACGTTTTCCTATAAAATTATAGGCGGTAATAGTGGTGTGCAATACCGATCTAAGGTACTTGATGAGCAGTTGTTTGTTGTAGGTGGTTACCAAGCAGATATGGAAGCCGGAATTAATTATTCGGGTATTTTATATGAAGAAAAGGGTAGGGGGATCATCGCCAAAAGAGGAGAGAAGATTACCATTACAGAAGATGGAAAAAAATCAATTGAACAATTTGTAAAGAGTGAAGTTATACAAGCCAATATTAAGCAGGACCAATGGAATACCTATAAAATTGTAGCCAATGGCAATCATTTGCAACACTTTATTAATGGCCACAAAACTATTGATGTAACCGATCATCAACTAGGGAAAAAATCAAGTTCAGGTATTCTTGCCTTACAAGTACATGCCGGACCAAATATGGAAGTCTTTTACAAGAATATTGAACTAAAGCCTATTCTAAAGTAAATTAAGTATTTGATGAATATGATGTTTTAGGTTAAAACCTACGATTATACATAATTCAGTGCCAATTAAAACAACAATCGGTACAACCAAACAAACATATAAAGTATTTAAAATGGATTTCTTATCTTGTTGATTCCCATTGATCTAAGTATACTATACTTAGGTTGGGTTTTAGACCTATGAAACTACCAAAATACTTATGACAAAACAACGCAATTTTAAGAATATTCTTTGTTTTTTAATTTTGCTCTGTAATCTCTCACTTCAAAGTTTGTATGCACAGCAATTTGCTGAATTAGGACTGCCCTTTATTCAGAATTATAGTCCCAATGATTATGGAGCATTTGATCAAAATTGGGATACTGTTCAAGACTCATTAGGGGTTCTGTATTTCGCAAATGGGGATGGTATTCTCACGTATGATGGGGTCGTTTGGAATTTATTGGAACTACCTAATAAGGCAAGTGTTTTTAATTTGGGTATATCGGATACTGATGTCATCTATGTTGGTGCAGGTAATGAATTGGGGTACTTGGAATCTGATTTACAAGGCACTTTAGGATACGTTTCACTACTTTCAAAATTGCCAAAGAAATATCATGACTTTGGACAGGTTTGGTCAATTTCCACTAAAAATAAAGATATCTTTTTTGGTTCAAAAAAGTACATTTTTAAATGGGATGGTACAAATTTTGAAATTTATACCAATACAGAAGACTCTACTATTTATTGTGTTAACAATAGACTCTTAAAAAGAAGAGAACAGGGTTTAATGGAATTCAAGAATAACGAATTTGTACTAGTGCCTAATGGAGCATTTTTTGCAGATAAAAAAATATATGCCATACTGCCTTATGATGATAGCAGCTATATATTGGTAACTGGCAACCACCTCTATTTGTACAATGGTGAAACCATTGTAGATTTTAAACACAATTTTACTTCGTTTTTTCAAGACAATCAATTGTACACCGGTATTAAATTAAAGGACGGTACTTTTGCTATTGGTTCAATTTATAAAGGAGTCTTAGTTTTTGATAAAAAAGGTGAACGGATTCATACCATAGATCAAGAAACGGCACTACAGTCTAATGGAGTACTAGGCCTTTTTCAGGATCGCTCCGGCATTCTGTGGGCTTCACTATTTTCGGGAATTTCAAAAATAGAAGTGGCCTCTCCATTCTCTTTTTTTAACGAAGCGAATAACGCTCCCAATTTAGTTTTTGATTTTCAGAGATTTGATGGAAAAATGTATGCTGGAGGTCCCAAGGGTTTTTTTGTTTTGAATAAGGATAGTAATCGGTTTGAGGAGGTACCCGGAAATTTTGGTATGGTTTGGGATTTACTTCTTTTTGAAGATAAAATGTTGGTAGGAACAGGATCAGCCGTTTACGAATTATACAAAAATGGCGACTACAAGAAAATACTGGATCGGGAAGTAACTTATCTATTTCGTTCAAAATTGAATACAAATCGAGTTTTCATCGGTAATGATAGAGGCTTAGCGGTAATGTATTTTGAAAATGGCGCTTGGACTTTAGAAAAAGTATTTAATGAAATTCATTATACCGTTGCTCGTATTGTAGAAACAGCAAATGGTGATTTATGGTTGGGACTCGACAGTAACAAGGTTGCCAAATTATCATTTCAAAGTCACGCTAAAAACCGCTCAAATACTCCAGAAATACGTATTTTTAGTCCAGAGGACGGCCTACCAGATGATATTGGTAAGCTGTATGTTATACGTGAAGAATTGTATTTTGCATCGGATAATAAAGCATTTCGGTACCATTCTAAAACAGCTGAATTTATTGAGGATAAAAATTTATTTCCCAGTTTTGGTCTTGCTGGAAAAAATGTTAAAATTAACAACGTAGATGAAAATGGCATTTGGTTGATTGAGTTCAATGGAGAAAGAAGAACAGATCAATTGCTTGCGGTTCCTCAAAAAGATGGCGGATTTCAATTAAAATCGCTAGATGAAGGTCGTATTATGCATTTACGCGGCTATGAAATGTTGGCTGAAATGAAGGATAGTATTCTGTGGTATAAAGGAAAACCGGGAATAGTGAGGCATAATCTTGCCATCAAAACAGCTCCTGATACAAGAGCTTCGGTTGCTAGAATATCCCAGGTGCTCCGTATGGGGGATTCCCTACTTTTTAATGGTTATGCCACAACTGTAAAACCTCAAATTCCCTTTAAAAATAACCAATTGAGATTTCAATACGGGAATCCAAGTTTCTATGATGAATCTAAAAATCAATTTCAGTACCTTCTAGAGGGCTTTGACGAAGATTGGTCACCTTGGTTCTCCGAAACCAAAAAAGACTATACCAACATCCCAGAAGGCGAGTATACCTTTAAAGTGCGTTCAAAGAATATTTTTAATTCGGTGAGTAATGAAGATAGTTTCACCTTTTCTATTTTGGCACCTTGGTATAGAAGTTGGTGGGCATATATCGTATATGGTATAGTGGCTATTGGACTTATAGTGTGCTATTCTAAATGGAAGTCTACTGAATTGCAAAAGAAAAATAGATCCTTGGAAAAGACTATTCATAAACGTACCCTTGAAATTCGCCAAAAAAATGAACTTTTAAAGCAACAAACTGAACAATTGGTGCAGTTAAATGAATCTAAGACCAAATTGTATTCAAATATTACCCATGAGTTTCGTACCCCACTAACGGTTATTCTGGGGATGGCAGAAACCCTTAAAACACAGGTGAAAACAAATAGTTTTGACGAAGCAGAAAAGGCATTAGAAATGATTCGGCGTAACGGGAAAAATCTATTGCAATTGGTCAATGAAATGTTGGACTTGGCAAAGGTAGAAAGTGGTGTCATGACCTTAAATTTGGTCAAGACTGATGCCATACCATTTGTAAAATACTTGAGTGAGAGTTTTCATTCGCTAGCGGAAGCGAGAAAAATTAATCTTACTGTTTATTCAGAAATTAATGCCTTGGAAATGGATATTGATGTGAACAAAATGGCATCGATTATTTCAAATTTACTTTCCAATGCCATAAAATTTACTTCGGAAAACGGAAAGGTAATCGTTCATCTCAATAAAAAGACAACAGCCGTTGGAGAGGCCTTCTCCATAAAAGTTCAAGACAATGGCAAGGGATTATCAGACAATGACATCAATCACTTATTCGATCGGTTTTACCAGGCAGATAACCAAGAATCTCACTACCAGAAGGGAACAGGTATAGGGCTTTCCTTAGCCAAAGAATTTATAGAATTAATGCATGGAACTATTAGTGTAGAAAGTATTCAAGGTAAGGGGAGTACCTTTAGTGTACTACTACCGGTAACAAATACGGCAATCAAAAAAAAGGATGCCAAAATAACGGCTACACCAATAAGTACGGAATTAAAATCAAACAGAAATAAACCCTTAAACCTAGCTGTTGACCCTTCAGGTTTGCCACTTGTACTTATCATTGAAGACAATGAAGATGTGGCTCATTATCTTAGAACTTGTCTTCAGAAAAAATACCAGACCATCCATGCATTAAACGGTGCTATTGGAATAAAAATGGCTTTGGAACATATTCCAGATATTGTGATTTCTGACGTTATGATGCCCATTAAAGATGGATATGAAGTATGTGCAACGCTAAAAGGGGATGAACGTACGGATCATATTCCTGTAATCTTACTTACGGCTAAGGTTACTACGCAAGATAGATTAACTGGTTTAACCTATGGTGCTGATGCTTATTTGGCAAAACCCTTTATCAAAGAAGAACTATTTACACGCTTGGATCAATTGATTTTGGTTCGTAAAAAACTAATAGGTAAACTGGAGAAGTATGGATTAGCCTCCTTACTAAAAGAGAAAGTTGAAAACCCACAAACCAAATTTTTACAACAAGTAATCCAAATTGTGCATGCCAATTTAGATAAAACCGATTTTGGATCGGCACAACTGACTGAAAAAATGCATTTAAGTGAATCTCAAATTTATCGCAAATTAAAAGCAATTACGGATAAATCTACGGGTATATTTATTCGTTCTGTACGCCTTCAAAAAGCAAAAGAATTACTTCAAACAACATCAAAAACTATCTCTGAAATTGCCTATGAGACCGGTTTTAGCGATCCTTCTTGGTTTAGTAGAGCTTTTAAAGAAGAATTTGGTATTGCACCTAGTGATACTCGTAAGTAATTGTAAATAAATCATTTAATTGATTTTAGTTTTTGTGTATGCAAGAATAGTACAAGCATTTTTTATAGCATGCATAATTAATTCTATGTATTGAAAAAATAGTTTACGTTTTCCGAATTGATGTGCAATACTTTAGCTCTAAACAAAAAATAAGGGTTATGAAAAGTATTCAATTAATTAGGAAAAACACCTGTAAAATCAATCTGTTTATGTGTTGCCTTCTACTATCTGCAACAATTAGCTGCAATAAAGATGATGAGCCATCTCAGAAAATTGTACTTACAGAAACTGAAATTCTTCAGGCAATTTTAGATGCCAACCCCAATAGTTCTTTAGATTGGGATCTGGCAAACACGGTAGATTTTAACTCCTTAAATGGTGTCTCTACAGATTCTAATGATAAAATTGTAAGACTCGAATTATTTTCTATTGATGGACTTATAAAAATACCAAAGGAAATAGGTGGTTTAAGCACTTTGCAATCCTTGTCAATCTCATCCGATGATTTAGAGACTATGCCCAAAGAACTTGGAGATCTAGAAAATTTAATTTCATTAAGAATTTATGCCAATGCCCTAACTACAGTGCCAAATAGTATTGGTCGTTTAATAAATTTAGAAGAGTTATCTATCTATTCTGAAACATTAGAAGACATACCTGCGGAAATAGGAGAACTAAAAAAATTATTAAGTTTAAACATAAAACTGGAAGCCTTAAAAACAATACCAAATACCTTATGGGATTTAAGTGCGCTCACAGAATTGATAATTTCCGATGTTGCATCGCTTACTATCTCTGCAGATATTAAAAAATTAACAAAGTTAAACTCCCTGCAATTATTCAACAGTACTCTAACTGCACTACCTGAAGAAATAGGACAATTGGCAAATCTGCGATATTTAGCACTCTCCAGTAATGAACTCACGAGTATTCCAAAGGGCATTGGTCAATTGATTAATTTAGAGAGCCTCTCAGTTAATACTAATAATTTAACCGAAATACCCATAGAAATAGGGCTTTTGGTGAATCTAACGAGTTTAGATGTACGAAAAAATAATATAGCGGCATTACCTTCAGAAATTGGGGGATTAAGTAAGCTGTCACAACTATATTTAGAAGATAATAATTTGTCTCAACTACCCAAAGAAATAGGATTACTCACTAAACTAAGTTTTATAGAAGCGGCCAACAATAGCTTAACCACCATACCCAAAGAAATTAGTGGTGCCTCTAGTTTACGACGCTTAATTTTAAAGAATAACAGCTTAACAAGTTTGCCAATTGAAATTGGATTGTTAAGTAAAACGAGAATGATTCAGATGGATCTTTCTCAAAACAACCTGAGTTCAATTCCCAAAGAAATCGGTAACCTATCCGCCTTAATATTTTTAGATCTGCGACAGAACAACCTCACTAGTATTCCTAATGAAGTCTGTGATTTGGGTGATGCCGTTTTAAAAAATACCAGTACAAGCTGCACACCTTAAAACGCGAACAATTATCGCTAGACGCTTTATGGGAAAGGTATCTTCCCTTTGGCATCAAATTGCAATCAAAATTAAAATTATGAAAACATTACTTACATATTACAGACAAGCCATTTTAGTGCTTATAGTCCTTTTCATTTGTTCTTGCAACAAAGATGATTCAGGGGACAAGAACCACCTATTTGACGCCGATAGGATAAACGTTTATGCGGTAGGCATAATCCTGCAACCAGGAGATGTTATAGAAGCTATCCTGTGGAAAAATGGTGAAGAATTACCATTAACCTCAGGTATCCCAGAAGCAGAGGCAAATGCTTTATTTGTAGAAAGCAAAGATGTGTACGCAGTTGGATTTGAATACAGTGGTGCTCATGAAATGGCTATGGTATGGAAAAATGGGATAGGAACCCCATTGACAGATGGCAATTATGATGCGATTGCTTCTTCCGTTTTTGTGGTGGGTAGTACGGTGTATGTAGGTGGCTTTGAATTTAACGGTACTTATAATGTGGCTAAAATTTGGAAAGATGGAGTGGAGATTGTTCTTAGTGATGGCACTCAAGATGCTTATGTTAAAGGTTTATTTGTGGATGGTAATGATGTATATGCAGCAGGATATGAAGTTGCCGTCGGAAAAAGTATTTCTAGATTGTGGAAAAATGGCATAGCAGTGCCTCTGGAGAATAGTGCAACAGGTATCGCACAAGTGAACTCGGTTTATATTGAAAATGATGCCGTTTATGCAGGAGGAGTAGAATCTGTAGGTGGGAAGTTTATCGCCAAAACATGGAAAAATGGAGTAGAAACTTTTTTAACCAATGGGGATGAGATTTCCAAAGTCAATCAAATAGTTGTTAAAGATGGTGAGCTGTACGCAGCGGGTAGGGAGTATAGAGACGGTAAGGGTGTGGCCATGCTTTGGGAAAATGGGGCAGCCACAGCTTTAACAGATGGCAGCATCTCATCAGAAGCCAACGCTGTATTTGTTTTTAATAAGGATGTCTACGTAGTGGGGTCAGAGGGACCTATTGCGAAACTCTGGAAAAATGGGGAGCCAACAATCTTGTCTAATAATGCTTTTGCCACTGGCGTTTTTGTAGTCCGAGAATAGCAACCAGATAACCACAATAGCAACATTAGAGTCGCAACAATTGGCTTGCCTACTACGAGCTATGGTGTCATTAAAAACGCAGGCCAGCTGCGGATGACCCTAAGCTGCTAAGGGAAATTTGAATCTAAAAAAGTATAATCATTAAGTATTGAATTATGAAAAGAACAGCAAAATTAAAACGCAATAGAAATATAATATGCTTGGTTATAGGGCTTGTTATAGGCATTTACCTTTCACCAGTACAATCTCAAGTTGTACGTGATCACAGAACTAAGAAAGTAGAAGATCCTTTTACAAGACTAAAGAAAGTGGCTCAAAATTCGACAGTTCAAAAATCTAAAATGAGCCCGGTTGAAGTCACTACAAACAACTCACATTACAAATTAACACGAAAACCTGAAATAAAGTTTGTTCCCTTTACTCTAGTAGATAGCAAAGGAAATGCAATAGCACCTAACAAAAGGGTGACCTTAAAAAACGGCAAGGCTACAACAGCCCAGACATATATCAATGAACTCAATGCTATAGAGAAAAAACTCAATGCGCAAGGGTATAGTTTAAGAAATAAGGACGCCAATATAGTTTCTAGAATGGTAACGGATACCAAGTATTTGGATGGAAGAAGAGCCTTGGCTCCAAAATCTATAGCTGCCTTTAAAAAAGAAGCCGATGTTAAAAAAATTATGAGTGAAGAACAGCGGGTAAAAATTGGGGGCACATCGTCTAGTGGCAGATCCCCTACGATTACCTTAAAACCGTATAGCCGTTATACAAAAAGTGAGATTGATAATCTAAATAAATACAAGTTTACCAGTAGATCAGGTACCGTATTGGCCCAAAAAAAACCGCTACAAAAAAGGAATTTTAAAGACCATAGGCCCAAAAAAATTGGGAATCTATCAAAACTTTATGAGCTTGATAAAACGGATCGGAAAAATTGGAATTTTGGTGACCCAGATATTTTTCAAGCAACGTTAGAAGGTTCTATTACCCGTTTTACAAAAATTTACCCTTTTGATGTAGAAAATAAAGACAGTAATAAATCAGAGTTTCGGGTAAAAGCAAATAGTAAAGCGACCGGCTCCCTTTTGGGTAAATCTGTAGATGTACTAAGCTTAAGTAGTGATCTTTATGCCCCTTCTAATGTGTCAAAAAATATGAGTGCGGTAATACTGGTGAAAGCAATGGAGCATAATGTTTTTAGTATAAATAAAACATACCCACAAAAAAAATCCTTTACAGAAACCTATGCTAAAACCTATGATAAATCTTTTCCTTTGAGAATACCCTTATTGCCGGGCTTGGATTTTAAAGGCCTTATAGGTGTTAAAGGTTTAGTTAGTTTTGAATTAGAGGCAACTATAGAACGCACTATAGCTTCCGTACATGCAAAGCCAGTAATAGATTTAAAAGTGTATGGCGAAGGTGGTCTTAGTCTTGTTGGTGTTGTTGGTGGTGGTGTGGAAGCAGAATTAACCTTTGTTAAGGGCGAATTAGATTTAAATGCATACACTGGTATATTTGTTCAAAATATGGAGGAAATTGTAGTTGGTGTAAATTACTATTTTGGTTATAATATAGAGGTATTAAGCGGTTATATCAATGCTTATGGTGAGATCTGTTCTCCAATAGATATTCCATTTGTTGATGATTGTTATCGCAAAACACACCAACTTTTTAGTTGGAATGGTTTTAAAGATTCTGGTACCATAGCTCAAGGTGGTTTTACACCCATTACCTTAGCAAATATAGCAAGGTATGAGGAAGATCCAGTTTTTACGCAAGATTAAGAAATAATGAAAACTACAATTATTTTAAGTATCCTACTTCTGTTACATCTATTGTTTCATGGATGTAAAGGGAGTAGCGGTACATCGGTTTTTAATCAATATGACTATGCATACAGTGCGGAAAATTTTGGATATATCGATATACAAAAACTCTATAGTTCAGATTCTTTAACCAAAAATACACCCTTTTTTAGCAGCCAATCATTACAACATTTAGAAATGACCATAACGGTTGATCTAAAAAAAACAGTGCTAAAACAATCCAAAGACAGTCTGTTGATTTGTTATCAATTGGCAAACCCTAAATTAGATATAAAAACAGAAGGTGTATCTATGCAATTGGACGCGATCCTTAAAGACTTAATAAAACCCGTATTTGTAAGTACCACTAAGCATAGTAAAATAGGCCTGTTAAAATTTGATACTGGAGTATCTGAAACTGCTGTAGGATTGTATAAAGATATGCTGAGTAGAATGCAATTTGTAAAACCTCCACGACAATCAAAAACATGGCAAGCTACCGAAGAAAATCCCCAGGGAACGTATGTGGCGGAGTACCAATTAGAAACTACTGATAGCTCCAATATAAGATATACAAAAAATGTGGTTGATTATTTGACTTATACATCAAAAAAAGAAAATCAGGAATTACTAATAGATAACAATACAACAATTGAAACTGATGCCTTTGGAGGACTAAAAAGAATATATACTTCTGAAGCTCAAATAATGCTTCAATATAAGGATACCCTAAGTGTGCTAGGATCCAAAGTGTCGATTTTTTTAAGTTCTGAAAAAAAAATAAAAAATGATGTTGTGCAGCAACTTTTAGTACTAGAAAAATCTAAAAAATACAGTCAGAATACAACATTAAGTGAGGGGGTGTCAGACGAGGATATTAGAAAAATGTCGTATAAGGAAACCTTAGCTGCAGATACTTGGGAGACCTTAATTCAAAAATTATCAGCAATGAATGACTTAAAAAAAGCCCTAGACGAAAATTTAGACTTAAAGTTTAGAGCCCTTTTTTATCTGCAACCAACATATTGCAATACCGCTGTTTCCTACCTCAATAACCATTTGGAGCATACCATAGCGTTTAAGGTCCTAAGCACCGCTTTAGCCATAACAGAAACCCCTAGTGCAACCAATGCAATTGCGATGCTACTAGAGAAAAACAAAGGTAATGAAGACCTTATGCGGATATTAATTCCTGTACTCACCACTACAGAATATCCTACGCCTTTGGCTATAAAGGTCCTGAAGTCTATTGCTTTTGGTCCAGAAGAATCTCAAGGTTATTTTATAAAGTCTACAACCCAATTGGCATTAGGAGGTATGGCTAATCAACTAAGGAGTTCAGATTCATTACAAGCTGAAAAACTAACTCTTTACCTAATGGAGAAAATGAAGTTTAAAAAAGATACCATTCAACATATTTTGGTATTGGGTAATACTGGCTCGCCTAAGATTTTTCCATTTATTAAATCTTTGGTAGAGCATTCGAAAACTTCAGAACAGGCAAAAGTTGAAGCCATTGCAGCACTACAGCTCGTTCCTGGCAAATCAGTTTCCACATATTTGCAAAAAATGACACAGCATGAAAATGCAGCCATTCGGCAAAAGGCGGTAGAGGTTATTGAATACCAGAGAAACAGGAGGGAGGAGTAGCAATGTCGAATTTCTTGGTAGCATTGTAAATTGTGCTCTTCGGTACAACGGTTTAATAACCTGTATTCTGAAAAGGGGTTACTTAATACAATATGTGAAAACCCCATAATCACAGTACTTCTGCAACACTGAGGTGTAAATGCGGTGTACTACTTTGCTTTCTTTTGATAGCTTTTTATTGAGTTTGCATATTCTTTTGAAAAATTGTCTTAAGTACAATCGCTCGAAACGTTATTTTAAATAAAATAGGTTATAAAAGTTCTTTATCCCTTAAAGATATTTTCAATTGATTATGATTTTCCCAGAATCTATCTTTTATTTTTTTAATAACTTCAACATAGTCGGGATGATTCTTTAAGGATTTCAATAGTGGGTCTTCTTCAAGAAACAATAAAATCCAATATTGAAAACCATCTTGTGAACTAAATTTATCGTAAGCTTCTATAGCTTTATCTGGCATATTTTCATAAAGATAAAGCATAGCTAAACTTGCCTCTCTATAAATTGACTCATCTTTTTCCAGATAGTCTTTATATTTATTAATATATTTTTCCGCTTTATGAGAAAAACCCATTCTCTTAAAGGTGTAAGCAATTTTTATATTCTCCGCAGGATATAGGTCAATTTTATTAGTAGAAAGTATACTAATATATTTCTCGTAATAAACCAATGCATTTTTGTAATCCTCCTGAAAATAATACGTTTTGGCTAATTCTTGAGTAATATCAGCGCGAGTAGTATCTTTTCGCCACTCTATGAGCATTTTTTTTCTTAAGGATTTTAAATCTGTGTTATTAGCATAATCTATAAAATTTTTTAAGTAGGTAGTATATTGATTACTAGGATTATATTTTAAAGATTCTTCAATATATTTTGAGGCTTCTTTAGTAAACCCATTTTGGACTAGTGCATTACTCAAGTTTAGATAGATAAAACTTTTAGATATACTATCGTTAGCTTCAATATTTAATTTAATTCCTTTTAATGCATAAGTAAGATATTTATGTGCATCTGGAACAGCTTGAGCATATAAATCAGATAAAATTAGTACCACAGAAGAAGCATTTGGATTATAATCTAGTGCTTTTTCCAAGTAAGGTATCGCTAACCTAAATTCGTTTGCGTTTATATAATACAGCGCTTTTGCAATCAGAGACAATTCAGAAGTAGAATCAAACAACAGGGAATTATCTGCATATTCATTTAATTTGTCTAAATATTTCTTTTCAATTTTATTTACATCTAAGTAAAAGTAACAAATTGCAATCTGAGCATAGGCGAGTGCAAATTCCGAGTCTTGTTCTATCGCTTTTTCAAATAAACTAATAGCAGCTTGCAACCCCTCTTTTGTCTTTGTTTGTAAGGCTTCAAGTCCTTTTAAATAATAATCATAAGCTAATATGTTTTCTGTTGGTTTTTTATCTATTTGTTGTAGTTCCGCTGGCGTTACTGTTGCTTCGATGGCTTCTGCAATTTTTTTTGCAACTTCATTTTGTACAGAAAAAATGTCTTCCGTTTTATGGTTGTACTGTTCTGCCCATATAGGTGTATCCTTTGACGCATCAATCAATTGAATATTCAACAAAACCTGACCATCAATGCGTTGTCCACTACCCTCAATTAAGTAATTGACATCGAGTTCTTCTCCGATTTCTGTTATCGTCTTATCTGTATCTCTATATTTTTCTACAGAGGTCCTACTAATTACTCGAATATCTTCAATTTTCTGTAAATTGTTTAACGTTGACTCCATAAGTCCGTTTACAAAATAAAGGTTATCAGAGTCACTACTCATATTTATAAACGGCAATACTGCAATCGATTTCTTAAGGTTGACGACATTTTTTTCAGAATTGATTGTTTCTTTTGGAAGAAACAAAAATACTGCTAGTACTATAACCAAGACCGTTCCTACTATTATCTGAATACGGTTTGGCTTAAAAAAAGTTTTTTTAGCAACTTCAATAACTTCTGTTGTTTGGTTATCGCCTTGTTCTAATTCTACTTGTTCACCTATTTTTTTTCTGGCCTCGCCTGGGGAATACCCATAATAGTCTCTAAAGCATTTAATAAAATAAGAATTATTACTAAAGCCAACCTCATACGAAATTTCAGAAACTGTAAGCTCCGTTTCTTTTAACATCGTCATCCCTTTTTGAAGTCGGACTTCACGAATAAATTGACTTACACTACCTTGTGTTTGTTTCTTAATCTTCCGCAACAAATTTGATCGGCTCATATTCATAAGGTCTGCCAATTCTGAAACCCCAAATTGCTCATTAGAGATATTCTCTAAAATAAGCGACTGAGCTTGCTCAATAAATTTTCCTTGATGTGAATTGTTAGACATGTTGCTTTGTACTGTTCCAAAAGTAGAAATTTTTATTTAAACACTATGTCGCTTATAGTTGAAACTTCTTTATCAAAAAATGATTGTTTGCGTCATAATTTATACTCCTGCGTCATAATTTTCAAACTCTCACCAAACTTGACACAATAGGCTTCATGCGGATTATCAGTCAACTAAGTTAGTATCGCATCTTTGTAGAAACAAAAATCAAGTTCTTAATCAATATAAATTACATTATGAAGACACTTAAAATTACTTCAATTAGAATAACAATTCCGCTGTTATTCTTTGCACTTTTATTAACAAGTTCATGCGCACAATCTAACAAAGAATCAAGTTCAAGTGATTCGGCTAAAGCAACCAAAACAGTAGACAAACCGAGTATAGATATTCATGGTGCTGTACTTACAGGAAATTTGGAAGCAGTTAAGCAACATATTGAAGCTGGGACTGATATTAATCAAAAAGAGGCTATGTCTGGATCTACACCTTTAATGTCAGCAGCCACTTTTAATAAACCTGAAATCGCGAAAGTATTGATCAATGGAAATGCAGATTTGTCTATAAAAAATAATGATGGTGGAACAGCTTTACATACAGCAGCATTCTTCGGGCGAATCGAAATTGTACAATTACTTATAGATGCAAAAGCTGATAAAACGGTTCGTAATAATTATGGAGCTACACCAAGGGAAACAGTAATGGTAGATTTTGCTCAAATGAAACCTATCTATGAAATGCTAATTCAGCAATTGCAACCAATGGGATTTACATTAGATCTTAATGAATTACAAAAAGCACGTCCTGTTGTAGCTATGATGCTTCAATAAACATAAAAAAAGATGACAACAGAAAGAAGATACGATATTGATTGGCTAAGAGTCATTGCTATAGGTTTATTACTTATTTACCATATAGCTATTATATTTCAACCTTGGGCCATGTTCATAGGTTTTATAAGAAGTGAAGACGCTTTAGAAGGACTTTGGAAACCGATGACGATGCTCAATGTTTGGCGAATACCTTTGCTTTTTTTTGTGTCGGGAATGGGCTTATATTTTGCAATAAAAAAAAGAAAATGGAAGCAATTAATCTTAGAGCGTGGTAAACGAATTCTTTTACCCTTTGTTTTCGGCATTTTAGCTATCACTCCGTTACATTTTATTGTATTTCAAAACTACTATAATATGCCATTAAGTTATTTTCCGCATATGGGACATTTATGGTTTTTAGGAAACATTTTTGTCTATGTGTTGTTGTTGTCCCCTCTTTTTTTCTATTTGAAGAAAAATGAAAATGGAAAATTAAGGAAAGCAATATCAAAAGTCATGACCTATGCTTTTGGACCATTATCTATATCCGGATTTTTTATGTTAGAAATAGGTTTTGTTAAACCACAGCTATTTGAACTGTACGCTCAAACTTGGCATGGATTTTTTATAGGGTTTCTTGCTTTCTTCTTTGGTTTTCTTTTTGTGTATAGCGGTAAAGCATTCTGGCTAACCGTTTCTAAATGGAAATGGTTATATATTGCAATTGGCGCTGTTTTGTATACAATTCGGTTTACTGGGTATGAATCAATTTCAAATATGTACATCACTACTTTGGAGTCTAGTTGTTGGATATTTGGGGTTTTTGGCTTAGGGTATCAGTATCTTAATAAACCAAGTAAACTGTTAAGCTATTTAAGTCAAGCAGCGTATCCAGTTTATATTACCCATATGTTTGTGTTATATGCAGGTGCACTTATTATATTACCATTAAATATTCATCCTTTAATAAAATTTGTAAGTATAACACTTTTTACTTTTATAGTATGTTTTCTCATTTACGAATTTATCCTTAGAAGAATTAATCTCATAAGACCATTGTTTGGATTAAAATGGAAGTTTCCTTCTCATAAAAAAGAAGTCAATATTACTTCTAAACCTATCGAATCAAATTAAACAAAAAACTAATGAACAAAAAACAAACCAAACTAATGATTAGAATTATATTACTAGTAGGAACTATTACATCAATGTTCTTCGTTCCATGGCTTTTGGTTAAGGCTTGGATACTTCCATTACCCAATACGGTTCAAGAGCAATTAGATGAAGCTATTGGACATGGATTTGACGGCATGATTGTCTACGTCGACCAAGCAGATCAACAACCTCAATATTATGCTTCTGGCTGGCATAATCGAGAAAATAAGATACCTGCCAAACCTAATGCCTTGTTCAAAATAGCCAGTATTAGCAAACTATACGATGCAGTTGCTGTAACTAAATTGGTAAGTCAAGGACGACTTTCTTTAGATAAAACTTTAGCTGAGTATTTGCCTGAACTTATTGGAGACGTCGAAAATGCAGATAAAATCACTTTAAGGCAGATGATTCAGCATAGAAGTGGCATTCCTAATTTTACTGACACTCCTAAATTCTGGGAAGATCCAATAAAAACCTATGAAGAAAACCTAGCATTGATCCAAGGCAAGCCTGCCAATTTTGACCCTGGTAAGGACTATGAATATTGCAATACCAATTATCTTCTAATTAATAAAATAATGGATAATGAATTAGGTTTTAACAATTTTCAATTCATTCAAAAAGAAATTTTAAATCCTTTAGGTCTAAAAAACACATACAGTTCTCTCAAGGAAGTGAGCATAGATAATGTGATGAGTGGCTATCATATTGGATATCCATATGATATAAAGGAAAATGATTATGGTATGCATGCCACAGCAGAAGATGTTGGTATTTTTCTTAGAGCTTTAAACAAAGGATCTTTATTTAACGAAGGTGAGCAAGACATATATTCCTCTATTTATGAGTATAAACATTCGGGTTGGGTTCCTGGTTACCAAAGTTTTGCAAAATATCATAAAAATATAGATACTGTAATAATTGCATTCTACAGCACAACAGACCCGAAACTGTATAATTGGAACTTATCAGAAATTATTAATAAAAGAATTTATAAAATAGTCAAAAAGCAATAGTAAAATGACAGTATTAGTCGTCGGTGCAAGTGGTGCCACAGGTAGCAAGTTAGTAGAACAACTTTTAATTAAAGAATACGAAGTTAAAGTGATTGTAAGATCGCCAGAAAAATTACCAGAATCGTGGAAAGTTAATGAAAACTTACAAATTATCTCTGCAAGTATATTATTATTAAGCGATACAGAAATGAGGGCTATTACAAGTGGTTGCAATGCTGTGGCATCTTGTCTTGGTCATAATTTAACATGGAAAGGCGTATACGGGAAACCAAGAAGATTAGTAACAGATGCTACGAAACGCTTATGTGATGCCATAAAATCAAACAATGCTCACAGTCCAACAAAGTTTGTTTTAATGAACACTACAGGAAATTGTAATCGCGATATAAACGAACCAATTTCGTTTGCTCAAAGAATTGTTATAGGACTTTTAAGACTGATATTACCGCCACATGTAGATAACGAAAAAGCTGCAGATTATTTACGAACCCAAATAGGGCAAAATAATAAACAAATTGAATGGGTAGTAGTGAGACCAGATGGCTTAATTAATGATGATAAAGTATCAGACTATGACATACATCCTTCTCCAATCAGAAGTGCAATTTTTAACTCAGGAAAAACAAGTAGAATAAACGTTGGTCATTTTATGGCAAAGCTAATTAGTGATACCAATTTATGGAATAAATGGAAAGGACAAATGCCTGTAATATATAATAAATCGTCACTGATTAATAAAAATAAAGAGGCTTAAAAAGGTAAACAAAAATTAATATACTAAATGAAAAAAACAGATAATCCATTAACGAATACATCGAACAATTCTATGAATAACATGAAAAGAAAAACGCATCCTTTTTGGAGTTTCTTCTGGCTAACATTTCTTGTCGTATCGCTTTGGTATGCTTGGTACTCCTTTTACGCGCCTTCAAATGATATTACTTGGACAGATAACTTAGAATCTGCTCAAAAGCTTGCAAACAATTCAGATAAAAATATTATGATGTTTTTTACTGCAGAATGGTGCTCACCTTGTCGCATTATGAAACGTGATGTATTTGCTGATAATGAGGTTACGAAAGCTATGGATGCTAAAGTTGTCTCACTAGAAATTAATATTGACGACCCAAATTCTGAAGCACTAGTGAAACAATATAATATTGGTGCTACACCAACAACAATTTTCATTGATCCTAAGGGAAAGGTAATTGATTACGCAGTTGGAAAAGTTGGGAAATCAAAATTCCTTGAAATGCTTGAAAACCAAAAAGGCTTTTTAGAAAAGTAAACATCAATCTAATCAATCAAAAAACGAACAATTATAAAATCAATAAAAATGAAAACAACAAAAAGTAATAAAGGAATTAGACTTGCAATAGGAATAGTTTCAGGAGTAATAATAGGCTTATTAACCTCAAACATAGCTTTGTGGCTTCCCATTGGAATTGCAATTGGTGCAGCGTTAGAATACTCAAAAAATTCTTGATGTATTAACCAAGAATACAAAATAAATTATCAATCAAAAAACGAACAATTATGAAAACAATTAAAATGAAAACAATCAAAAAACAAATCTTATCAAGAATGGCTTGCGTAGCCTTTGCATTAGTATCAAGTATGACATACGCTCAAAACACAAATCCAGAAACCTCAACGCATCGAAATGGCTTTATTATTGAATTTTCAGTAGGTGGAGGTCTAATCAGTTTAGAAGACAGTGAAGGTATTCAAACATTCGATAAATCTCAAGGAACGTTTGTTTTTCCAGATTTAAAGTTGGGCTATATGTTAAATGAAAAGCTCGCCATTACTGCCGCTATGCCAGGAAACATATACGAATTTCAGGATAATGATAGGAACTTTGGTGGGTTTATTCCTTCTGTGCAATACTGGGTAAAAGAGAGATGGTGGATTCATGGAGGAATTGGTTTAGCAATAGATTCACCAGCACTATATGATATTGAAGACGATGTAAATGATGATTGGAATTTTGGTACTGCCGTAATGGTAAGTTCAGGTTACGAAATTTATAAAAAGAAAAACTTCGCACTTAATGTACAGTCAAAATTAGTTTTTGGTCATGTGTCTTTAGATGGAGATGCAAATAGAGATGCAGCAATCTTTAATGTAGGATTAGGGTTTAGTTGGTTATAAAAATTTATCTATTGCATATATTCTATTGTTACCAAACATATAAAGCAAACTATGAAAAATTTGACATTTGTAATTTTATATATTCTTCTTTCAGGAGTACAAACCACATTTGGACAGAATGAAACAGATGATATTATAGTAGGAAGTAAGTTCGTTATTAAATCTAATATTTTAGATGAAGAAAGAACCTGTTTAATAAGTCTTCCTGATTCATACAATAATTCATCTGAAGTTGATAAAAAATATCCGGTTATCATAGTATTGGATGGATATACTCATTTTAAAACAGCATCTGGAATAGTACATTTTATGAGTTCTAATAGGAATCGAAACAATTTAATGCCTGAAAGTATTATTATAGCCATAGAGAATGTTGACCGAGAACGAGATTTTACGGTTACAAAAATTAAGACCAAACGACCGAATAATATGGGAGGTGGAAGGATTTTTTTGAATTTCATTGAGAAAGAACTAGTGCCTTATATTGATAAAAAGTATAAGACAGAGCCGTTTAGAACTCTTGTTGGGCACTCTTTAGGAGGACTACTTACACTAAATTCCTATATGGATGAAAACAGCGTATTCAATGCTTACATTTCTATAGACCCAAGTATTTGGTGGAATGAGGAGATGATGAAAAACAAAGTTGATTCTACTTCCTCAATATCATTAGATAAAAAACTTTATATCGCTACTGCCAATCAAGGAGAGGCTAATTACGAAAGGAATAAACAAAGACACGACTCTCTTTATACTTTAATAACAAAGAAATCGGATAAACCTCTAAATATCGAAATAGAATATTTTGAAAAAGAAAACCATCGCTCTGTGCCATTAGTAGCTCTATACGAAGGGTTAAAATATATTTATCAAGAGGAATGATTTCGAAGCTGGTATTATCAACAAATACGTTTGGTAACACCGTATATAATTTATTGCTGGCTTTTTGCCTACTTGCGAAAGTCCTTGCGGACTTTCTATCTGCGATTTATTTGCTAAATCAGGTACTTAAACATACAACGAATCTTATAAAATCACATTGTGTGATAATGAGAAAAATTGAACTTACTTCATAAAATTAAACAAAAAATGATAAATAAAAGTTTTGAACAAGCAAAAGAGCAAAGTAAATTATTAGAAAATGATTTGTATAAGAATCCTCAAAAGTACCGCGTATTAACGGGAGATAGACCTACAGGTAATTTGCATCTTGGACACTATTTTGGCTCTATTATAAACCGATTAAAATTACAAAGCTTGGGAATTGAGACTTATATTTTAATTGCTGATTATCAAGTGTTGACAGATAGAAATGTTTTTAATGAAATTTCAAAATTCACCTATGAACTAACTTTGGACTATTTAGCCTGTGGATTAGACCCTGAAAATTATAAAACTCATATTTTTCCACATAGTCATATTCCTGAATTAAATCAACTAACTATTCCATTTCTGACATTAGTTTCCAGTTCAGAATTAAACAAAAATCCAACTGTTAAAGAAGAAATTACTGCTTCAGGACTGAGTAATATTAATGCAGGAATGTATATCTATCCAGTTCATCAAGCTGCTGACATTTTGTTTTGTAAAAGTAATGTGGTTCCTGTTGGAAAAGATCAATTACCTCATATAGAATTAACTCGGAAAATTGCAAAGCGCTTTAATACCAAATTCAATAAAAATATTTTTACAGAACCAGTTGCATTTTTTACTGATACCCCTACTATTCTTGGGTTAGACGGTATTCAAAAAATGAGTAAAAGTCGCAACAATTCAATTATGATAAAGTCAACAGCTGACGAAACAGCAAAACTAATAAAATCTGCCAAAACTGATTCAAGTCGTTACATATCTTACGACCCCGAAAACAGACCAGAGGTTTCCAACTTACTTAAGTTAGCTTCCTTATGTTCAGATAAAAGTCCAACAGATATTGCTGATAAAATTGGCGACCAAGGTTCAGGAAAACTTAAACAGCTAACAGAAGAAGCCATAAACACATATTTTGAGCCTATTAGAAAAAAAAGAATAGAGCTTGAAAAAAATAAAGATTATGTCAGGGATATTTTGCTTAAAGGTATAAGTAAAGCGAGAGAAACAGCTATTGGAACTTTGAGTGAAGTCACTGAGGCAATGAATATGAAAATATAATCACTTCCCATAACATTGTTTAAACGTAATGCGGACTAAAGCACTAAAATTGAACGAATTGAATTACAACAAACATAAAAATCTTATTAACAAAATAACTTATATCTAAAAAAAATATTACAATGAAAAAAACTATAATTTTATTGGCTTTGTGTGGCCTAACTTCAATTGCAAAATCTCAAAACACAAGCGTAGAAAAATCAATATTCGGATTACAAACTGGAGTTCTAGGAGTCTGGGCATATAATGAAACAAAACTATCAAATACCATAGCATTAAGAACAGAAATTGGTTTTGATTTTGGAATATGGGAAACTACTTTTTACGATGATTTTGATTCTCCTTTTATCCTCACACCTGTTATAGTAATTGAGCCTCGATTATATTATAACCTAAAAAAACGCTCAAAAAACTCAAAAAGAATTGATGGGAATAGTGGTAGTTTTGTTGCCTTAAAAACTAGTTATCATCCAGAATTGGCTTTGTTTAATGCAGACGATGCTCCTGTGGTAAGTGATTTTGCCATTATACCTACTTGGGGAATTAGGCGACATATAGGGAATCATTTCAGTTACGAAGCAGGTATAGGAATAGGATATAGTTACACATTTGCTAAGCGCGCAGGTTATTCAGAAGACGAAAGTGGAATAGAACCAAATATGCATCTGCGAATAGGGTATAGATTTTAGCATATATAAAAAACAATTACAATATCCATAAAAAAAGAAATAGAAAATGTTTTTCAAATCAAAAGAAGGAAAAGAAAAAATCTTAGCGCTTTACAATCGGAAGCTAGATGAGCTGAATATTGAATATTCAGAAAAATTGATAGAAACAAAGTTTGGAGTAACTAATGTTATCATTACTGGTGATACTAAAAACCCTCCATTAGTGCTGATTCACGGCACAGGAGGTTGTGCACCACAAATTTTAGAATCATTTCCGAATTTATCTTCAAAATACTGTGTCTATGCAGTTGACGTATTAGCGCAACCGAATAAAAGTGCTGAAATTAGATTAGATATGAAGTCTTTAGATTATGGGCAATGGCTATTAGAAGTCATTATTAAATTAGGTTTAACAAATGTCACATTAGTAGGGTTTTCTTTTGGAGGCTTTATTTCTCTTAAGACTTTAGAATTTAACCAAAAGCTTATAAAACACGTTTTCTTAATAGCACCAGTTTACATCGTAAATGGAAATCCTTTTATAGGCTTATTTAAGATGTTTATGCCTTTAAAGAAATTCATAAAAACGAGTAATGTTAACTATCTAAAAAAAGTAATAAAAGTTCTTTTTAGTGAAGCTGATGATTTTACCATCCAGTTTATGGGAACCACTTTTCAAAATTGTAATATGGACTTTTCGCCATTACCTATAATAGCTAAAAAATCTGCGGAACAAATAGAAACACCTATTACTATTTTCGCTTGTGAAAACGATATTATGTTTCCAGGTAGAAAAATGATTAAAAGAGCCAAACGAATATTTTCTTCTATAGAAGACGTTGTTCTGATTGAAAATGCTAAGCACGTACCAAATTCAAAGAATTTCAAAAGAATAGAAGATTTAATAATAGCTAAAAACAAATAGTAAGATGGTAGCGGAAATAAAATCTTTAAAATTCCCTAATCCAAATTTAATTTCTATAAACGGAATTGAGTTAGAAGTATTTGAAGCAGGTAAAGAAAATATGGGCAATCCAATTGTACTTTGTCATGGTTTTCCTGAAGACGCTTTTTCATGGCGTTATCAAATCCCAGTGCTTGCTAAAGCTGGTTATCATGTCATTGTTCCAAATCAAAGAGGATATGGTAATTCATCATGCCCTAAAGAAGTAACAGCATATGGTATCACCCATTTAACAGATGATTTGGTGGCTTTACTTGATTATTACAACTACAACGATGCTGTTTTTGTGGGTCATGATTGGGGTGCAAATGTAGTTTGGAACCTTGCACTCTTACATCCAGAGCGTGTCAATAAAGTCATAAATCTTGCACTACCTTATCAAGAACGCGGCAAAAAACCATGGATTGAGTTTTTGGATGAAGTTTTTGGAGACGATTTCTATTTTGTTCATTTTAATAAACACCCAGGAGTTGCAGACGCTGTATTAGAGAATCATATGGAAAATTTTCTTCGTAATTTATTTCGTAAGCATGTGCCTCTTGCACCACCAGAACCAGGAATGTTAATGATGAATCTTGCAAAAGCAGAAAAACCCCTTGGTGAGCCTATTATGAATGACGATGATTTATCTGTATTTGTAAAGGCCTTTAAAAATTCCGGATTTAATGGAGCCATTAATTGGTATAGAAACCTTGACCAAAACTGGCATTTATTAGCAGATATAGACCCAATTATCAACCAGCCTACACTTATGATCTATGGGAATCTAGATATGATACCAAAATTTGAAAGGCTTCAGGATTTCGTTCCGAATTTGGATGTGATTAGTTTAGATTGTGGCCATCACATTCAACAAGAGTTACCAAAAGAAACAAACCTATCGATTTTAAAATGGTTGGAACAATTTAATGCTTAAAAGAAATAGAAACACGAATGATATTTTATAGAGAAGGCGCAGAATTTGTTAGAGACTATAGACAAGCATTAATTTTTAAAACAATTTAAAATGAAAAAATCAACCCAAGCATTACTAATACATTTTTGCATAATTATACTTATGGGTATTACAGTTTCGTGCTCTAGTGAAAGTAACACTTTAGAGGGGCCTGATAACTATTTAAATATTCCTGATGAAAATTTTGAAGCGATACTTATAGGAAAAGGAATTGATTCTGATGGTATTATAAATCAGCAAATGTTAAAAAGTGATGCTGAAAATGTTACTAAGCTATTTCTTAATGGGGCGAATATAAATACTTTAGAGGGTATTGAAGCATTTGTTAATTTGAAGGTGCTAAATGCAGATGCAAATAATTTAACAACACTAGATTTAAGTACTAATGTGTTGTTAGACACTATAAGTTTAACTTCTAATAGTTTAACAAAAGTTGAAGGTTTAGAAAAAGCCAAAAATTTAACATGGTTAAGCTTATCTTGGAACTATTTCACCGAGTTTACTTTAGATAATGATAATGTGAAAAATTTTCTCATCGATCATAATGATCTAACTTCTTTAGAAATAACAAATGCTCCAAAATTAGAAAGTGCAGTATTAAACATAAATCAAATAACAGACTTAAATTTTAGTAATAGTCCATTACTTAAAGTGTTACTATTTTCTGCTAACAAAGTAAAAACAATAAACTTGAATAATAACGTAAACTTAGAGTACATCTATGGTTCAAGTAATTTGCTAACCCAATTTGATATCAGTAATTTACCAAATCTTATTGATGTAAGAGTAGATAGAAATCCAACCTTAACTTGCATAAAAATTGCAAATGGGCAAGAGATTCCAAATTTAAAATTATCAACATATCAAACAGCAAATGTAGATTGCAATTAAAAAAATCATTGCATTAAATCATCAAAATAGTCAACTAAAGTCACTGTTAAACACTTTTTAGCTGCAATCATAAAAAAGAAACCATTAAATTACAAAATCGATGAGTAAAAAAATTCATATAGTTTTTGGACGACAAGGTGCGGGTAAATCAACCTACTCAAAGAAACTAATCAAAGATATAAAAGGAGTTCATTTTTCAATTGATAAATGGATGTGGAAATTGTATGGGAAAGACATGCCCAAATCAATGAATCTAAAATGGATAATGGAAAGAGTAGATAGATGTGAACAACAAATTTGGGAAACGGCTAAAAACATTTCTGATTGTGGTGTTGAAGTTGTCCTTGACCTTGGTTTTACTAAATTCGAAAAAAGAGAATTATTCACATCTTTGGCTAAAGAACGAAATATTTTAACACAAACTCATTACATCAAAGCACCACTTAATTTAAGAAAGAATAGGGTATTAAAAAGGAATAACGAAAAAGGTGAAACATATTCATTTGAAGTAACACCTGGAATGTTTGATTTTATGGAAGCTGAATTTCAAATTCCAAGAGAAAAGGAACTAAAAAAAGCTATAATCATTGATACAGGTGAAACAGAAAATAATGAAAATAAATAAGCAGCAGCTAACAACATATATGACGATCATGCCCAGCAGAAGCTGGTTACGCTGTATATACACGAACGTTAGCCTCAAATAGAAATAAATTATGATTAGAACACAAATAGTATTACTAATAGCATTTCTTTTTCAACAGTTTGCAATCGGTCAAACTCATCAAGAAAATCAATTTTTACAAAAAATTGGTGTTATAGATAGCATATATTCCAATAGCCTACATGAACACAGAAAAATATATGTACAATTACCTGCAAATTATAATCCTAATTCAAAACAAAAATACCCTGTAGTATATGTATTGGATGGAGAAGTGTTTCTTCCTACCGTAAATGATGTGCAAAATTATTATAGCGGTGGTTTTACACCAGAGATGGTTCTTGTGGGCATTGCTAATGATAACAACAGAGTTCGAGACCTAACGACGTCTACCATAACCACAAAATATGGTATGCCTTTCAATGAAAAAAACGGAGAGGCAGACAATTTCAGGACTTTCATTGAAACAGAACTGATTCCTTTTGTTGAAGGCAAATATCCAGTTACTAATTATAGAACGCTGATTGGTCATTCTTACGGTGGTTTATTTACTATTTCCACACTACTTAATCAACCCGATTTGTTTGCGAATTATTTAGCCATAGACCCAAGTCTGGATTGGGACGACCAAAAACTATTAAAAAAAGCCCAAGACGTATTTGTTAAACAGAAGTATACAAACAAGGCCTTATTTATGTCTCTTGGCGGACAATTGCATATGCAAAACTCGCAAGTAACAATAGACAATGTCATACTGGATACCACTGATTTTACTTTGTTCGCCCGTTCGAATATTGCCTTTTCAAATATGGTAAAACAAAATGCTAAAAACGGATTGTCTTTTGACTGGAAATTTTACCCTAAAGATATTCATGGAACTGTGCCATTCCCTTCAATTATGGATGGTTTAATTTCGCTTTTTGAATGGTATCAAATGGAAAATACGGATAAAATAAATTCATTTGACACGACAAAAGATGAGCTTTTCAGCACAATAAAATATAGAGAAGATAAACTCAAAAAGCATTTTGGATATACTGAAGCACCTTATCCAGAAGAACTTTTAACTATGTTGGGTTATATGAATATGGATATGCAACAACCTGAAAAGACGAAAATGTACTTTGAACTTGCCATTGATTATTATCCTGAAAGCGCAAACACTTATGATTCTATGGCCGATTACTATGAAGCACAAGGCGACTTTGCTAATGCAATAAAATATGTAACTAAAGCTTTTGAAATAAGTAGTGACAAACTCTACCGGAAAAGAATAGAGGAACTTAAAAGAAAATAACCAAATCTAATTTTATATGAGTAGTGGTAGATTATAGGTCTTAAAGGAAACTTCCAAGTAATCTAACGCTAACAGGCAATTTATAATTAGCATTTATTTGAGAAAAAAATGAAACGATTAAGAAAATTTATAGCAAAGAATATTTCAGGCAAAAAGATTTTGGGGCTTTTTATCCTGACCAATGTTGTTTACATATTTATGCTGACTGTTACAATTCCCAAAACAATGGAATTCTCTAACGGAATGAAATTATTGGATATGATGCCCACGGGATATGACTTGAATTATGTCAATGAATTATTCACTTCGCTTGAAGAAAATGGACGTTTAACGTATCTCACCAATCAAATACCTGTTGATATGATTTACCCACTGCTTTTTGGACTTTCATACTGTCTGCTCTTGGGTTATTTCTTGAAAAAATTGAACAAATTAAATTCCCCATATATTTATCTCTGTGTAATACCGATAATTGCCGGAATTGCAGACTATTTGGAAAATATTGGAATTATCACACTACTTAAAAACTATCCCGAATTGAAAGAGACTGCAGTTTATACAACTAATATATTTTCAGTTATAAAAAGCATTTCAACAAGTATATTTTTTGTTGCATTAATAGTAATCTTAATAGCTCTTGGAATTAAAGTATTAAACAATAAAACAAGTGCTTGAAGTATAATAAATTCTCTCGTGTATACGCACCGTACACAAAATGTTATGCGAAATAAGAGAATAACACCAATGATAGTGATTTTTCTTCTGATTTTTTCTTGTAATTAATCAGATTAGAAAATGATTTATTAAAAGACGCAAATGTAGGCTTCCCTATCAGTTTTAGATAGTGTTAATGTATGCTTTTTTGGATAAACCAGTTCTAATCTTCGTTTTAGGTTTTTTAATCCTATTCCTGTTTTAAAATCATCTTGTGCTTCATCAAAATTATTTTCTATTTCAAAGGTCACTTCGTTAGTATGTGCTCTTACATTGATATGAACATACGCATTTTCTCTTAAATTTTCTACCCCGTGCTTAAATGCATTCTCTAAAAGAATTATAAAAAGAAGCGGCATTATTTTATAATCAGCGTCGTTTGTATCAATATTGAATTGTATATCAATAGTTTTATGATAACGCATTTTATGAAGCTCAATATAATTCTCGAAATAGGTGATTTCCAGACAGAAAGTAACATTCTTTTAAACATAGCACCTGAGAGCTGTTAAGGTGTAAATAAGGTGTAATACTATGTTTTCTTTTGGTATTATTGTAGTATTTATCTTATAAATTTTTAGCATCTATTCATTTAATTCATCTAAAGTAATCCAATAAAAGAACAGCAAACCTCTAACTCTTTGCAAAATTAATTACCGCCTTAGCAGTAATTCAATGCTTTTTTTTGTCTTTTGCCCTAAAAACGTATGAATTCTCCATAATTTACTGGTATAGCAGTAAATTAATGCAATTTTACACAAAAAATGTGCTTTAGTATTTTTAAATTGCATATTTTTACCGCTTAAACAGTATAAAATGAATGATTTTGATTTAGGTGCTTTTATAAAGGATCATCGAAAAAAAGCAGGACTTACCCAGCTTGAACTAGCTAATCTAGCAGGCGTTGGTAAAACAACTGTTTTTGATATTGAAAAGAATAAAGAAACGGTGCGATTAAATAATCTATTTGCAGTACTCCAAGTACTCAACATTAAAGTAGAATTCAAAAGTCCATTAACTAAATAAGTATGAGACGAGCCATTATATTAACTCACGGAAAAAGAGCTGGAATTTTAACAGAAGTAGCTACTAACGACTATAATTTTGAGTACGATCAAAATTATGAAGGTGAAGCGGTATCATTAACTATGCCCACTAACCACAAAAAATATAGCTACAAATCCTTTCCTCCTTTTTTCGAAGGGTTATTGCCTGAAGGTGTTATGTTAGAAGGCTTACTACGTATTGCTAAGATTGATAAAAAAGATTATTTCTCTCAACTAATTGCCACAGGCAATGATTTAGTAGGATCTGTAACAGTTCAATTATTGGAAAATGAATAGATGCCCAATTACATACGAATTATGCGGTACGAATACCTATAGTAAAAAAGGAATACGTTTGATTTCTCCTAAATTAACGCACTTAAACGATTTACCGTATACGGCAGTAGAATTACGTCAAGAAGCCGCTAATAGAGCTAAAAAACTATCTATTCAAGGAGTACAACCAAAGCTTAGTGCATCTGTTTCTCTAGTGGATCAAGAATTTAAAATTGTTGATCAATTTGGAACCTATATCATAAAGCCACAAAATGATTTGTTTCCACAATTACCAGAAAACGAAGATGTGACCATGCGTATGGCAAAAGCATTTGGTTTAGAAGTGCCATTTCACGGATTGCTTTATGGTAAAGATGGTAGTTTATCCTATTTTATCAAGCGTTTTGATCGCTATGGTAAAGGAAAAAAATGGGCTACAGAAGATTTTGCACAATTAACAGGAAATACCAGAGATACAAAATACCGTTTTACGATGGAGAAGCTCATTCCGGTTCTTGGCGAATATTGTTCGTTTCCTGCAATCGAAAAAGCTGATTTTTTCAAAAGAATACTTTTTTGTTATGTTACAGGAAATGAGGATATGCACTTGAAAAACTTTTCTTTAATCACTAAAAAAGGGAAAACAACGCTCACACCCATTTATGATTTCCTAAACTCTACGATAGCTATTAAAAATCCAGATGAAGAAATCGCGCTTACTATGAAAGGAGAGAAAAGTAATTTGAAAGCAACTGATTTTATTGACTATTACGCGAAAGAACGACTACAACTCAACGAAAAAATAATAAGTATAATTTTAGAACAAATTAAAAAAGTAAGCCCTTTATGGAAGGAGTTGCTTGATATTTCTTTTCTTTCTAGCGAAATGAAAGAAAAATATTTGGATCTATTGGAGACTAGAATAGCAATGTTTGAGTAATTAGAAATTACGGTAATGAATAAAAAAAATGAGATTAATATTTAATCTGAGATTTTAAAACTTACACAGTTTAGGAGATACTGCCTAATAGTATCTCAATAGATGTAAATGATAATATGCAATGATTGAGAGATAGATTTTTGCCGATATGTCATTTAATTTCTTTTCATTTATGAATGATAATTTAATTAAATACGGTGCTTTAGAGCTGTTAAAGTGCAGTATCTTTTAAAGTGGCACGGTTTGACCGAAACAGGTGGCACCATCACTCCGAAATAGCCAGTTGACAGTTGTATTTTTATACAGTTTTTATCAATTTGAAGATAAAGAAAACCGCAAATAACGATTGTTTTACATTCTAATCCCCAATTTTGGATATAATTGGAGATTGTAATCCCTGAATATTCTATTAAAAAGTATTTATTTGAGAACAATACTTTTAAAAGGTAACTATCTCAATATTTTACTATTTTAAAAAATTTCTTTGAAGTGTTTTGATTTAATACTTAAGACGCCTCTAAAACAACCATCAACCTGTGGTTAAGATATAATTTTTCTTTACCCACTTTTTCAGAAATTAGAAATCCTTTATCTTCTAATGCCATTAAATAATTACCAACCGTTTTAGGTGTCCCTAATTTTTCATCGATTAAGAATTGTCGTTTCGTATAGGGCAGTCTAAATAATATTTCTACAAGTTCTTTTGTGTATACATTTGGTAAGGTCTCTTTTATTTCGGTATTCATTTGTTGCATTAAATCGGTAACATCTTTTAGGCGCTGTAAACCCTTTTTAGCTGTGAACTCGACCATATCTAACATATAAATTAACCAAGATTCCCAATCATTATTTTCAGTAACCTCACGTAGTTTCTTATAATAGTCTGCTTTATTCCTTATAATATACTCGCTTAAATAAATGGCAGGGGTATCTAGTAATTTTGAGAGCTTTAGATAGAGTAGGAGTAAAATACGTCCTGTTCTACCATTGCCATCACTGAAAGGGTGTATAGCTTCAAATTGATAATGCATTAAAGCCATTTTAATTAATGGATCTATGTAATCTTCTCCGTTAATAAAGGTTTCTAGATTTGCCATTTTTTCTCTGATAACAGTTTCTCCTGTTGGTGGTGTATAAATTGTTTCTCCACTAGTATTTTTTAATGCAGTTCCTGGTGTTGTTCTAATACTTGCTGTATTCTTTTTAATGCTTTGAACAATTTCTATACACAAATTTGTACTTATAAAAGGACGTTTCTCTATATCGCGCAAACCATTCCATAAAGCTTCTTTATAGCTAATGACTTCTTTTGTGGCAGGATTATCAAACTTTTTGTCCGCAACCAATGATTTGTATAAATCATCATTGGTCGAAATAATGTTCTCTATTTCAGAACTCGCTTTGGCTTCTTGTAAATGAATGGTGTCTAAAAACAACGTAGGGTTTGGCAAATTGGTTAGCATACCATTTAGTTGTGCCAATGCTCTACTGGCTTCTATGGTTTTACGTAGCACTTTAGTTGTCTCTAAACTAGCCTTTGGGGGCAGTAAAGGCAGGTTATTATATGGCGTATTTTTATTGAATTTTGTCATTTTGAACACGAGTAATGATTACCTTTATTAGGTAAACGAGGGTAAATATAGTAAAAATTTACCTTCGTTTTTTGTTTGGGAGTAAAGATTACTCTTGTTCAGTATTAATCTAATAGTGACATAGTCAATTTCCTTTGCTGCAATTTATTTTTAAGTTCAAACTAAACCAAAAATAAAAAATGTAATAGCTCCAACGCCTATGAACAAACTGACAATAAAAACTATTACAGCCCATTTCGGATAAATTTTAGCTTGATTGATTTTGTTATTAAAACGATTTTCAAAATTTTTCATAAATTCCTTATGAGATGCCATTTCCTGTTGATGGGCTTCAATCATAGATTTATACTCCGTTAAATCCATCTTAATTTTGGTGTTGTTTAATTGCTCACTGATTTTTTCTAATCTATTAACGTCTTTTTAAAATAGCATCAAATAAAAAACTTATTTCCCGATACAGAAAGTAGTATTCCTTTAAACATAGTACCTGAGAGCTGTTAAGGTGTAAATAAGGTGTAATACTATGTTTTCTTTTGGTATTACAATAGTATATATCTTACAAAACTATAAAGTACAGTGACATTTTTTAGAATAATTAAATTTAATGGTATAACCAGAGACAATTGATGTTTTGGGTATTTAATTTAGATTTTTGATTTTAGTTTAAATTGTTTAAAATATCTAAACTATTAGTTTGTGTCTTGCTTTAATAATTGGTGAATATCATTTGTATGACGAATTTTGTTTCTTAAGTCATAAATAATATCATCACCATAAGAAAACCGAACAAGGTTCATAATCTTTTCGCAAATAGTCTTTTAATGGGCTGAAGACAGAATAATATTTCATAAGAAGTTGAAATGCAAAACAGCCTCTTTAATTATTTTTAGTATTACTTTGAAATTCTAACTTTCTTAAATCAACAAGAAATTGTGGATTTCTTTGAAATTCAGTCCAATCAATTTTAAGCAGTTCCAAAAGTTTTGCTCTATCACTGTTTTCATCAATGGAGTACATTTCTTCATTTTCAGCCAAGAACGCTATTAAGTTGTAACATGCTGTAAATTCACCACAGGAAATTAGTTTATCCATAATAGTATCGTTTTTAAACCATAATGTTGTTCCAAAGATTGATGCTTCTTTTGTTATTTCTTTTATTTTTTTAGAAATTTCACCTGTATGGAGTTTAATCTTATCCCATGATGTTGCGTGTTCGGGATGAGGTTTGGGATATTTTTTAAATTGATTTTTTTCACACCTTAATTCGTATATCGTAGAAGTAATAGACGTATTTCTAAAACGGTTATATAAAGTATTTGCATTGTTTCTCCTGTTATTCTTTAGCATTACGATCGACATCATAAAAATCACTGAGTGTACACGATTAATAATATATTTCCCTAGGTTTCCTGTAGGTAGTCTAAATCTATTTTTCATTCCTGTCATTTTATTTACCTTTCTTGATGCCAACAACAACCCTGCTTGAACGGCTATCATTATTGCAGTTAAAAACAGAAATATTGAATATAAAATGATATATCCTTTGTGTAAAAATAAGGCTGTCAAAGAAGCTATAAGAAGAAGAAGAAAAAAACTAGAAACAATGCTTATCATCATTGAAATCAATTTTGCGTTCAATGGTTGTAATGGCTCATCTATATAGGGTGAAGCAACATCACTGACGAAATAGAATTTATATTTATGTCTTGTTGTTTTGCTACTTTGGATGAGTGATGAGGCTCCTTGGTTATCTACAATACCACCATCCATAAGTGATATTTTGTCTTCTACACCCTGTGTCCCACTTATAAAATCATTTGGAAAAAGTATCGGTTCAAAGCCTCCTGGAAATGCCGAAGATGCAGCTAAAGCATCTCCTAATTTTACTTTACGCCAATCTTTGAGATATGAATTTTCGCTTTTATTGTTTCCAAATTTTTCGTTTCCTGATATGTTTTTTATCCTAAATTGAATGGCTTCGGAAAAATCGGTTGCATTGATAATCAATTTTTTCAACTTTGATTCTTTCTGTAAAGAGTAAGTATGAAAATCACCTAGTGTTTTTTGATGAGTAAGTTTGTTGTACTGTATGGCAAAAGAATTAATGGCATTTATTGATTTATGCTTGTTCTCTGGTAAATCCCATATACTTTTTTTATTGAGATCAGCAAGAGCATCATCTGCTAATGTGTCTTCTTTCAGATATGAATAGTATTCTTCGAAGAAGGTTATAAAATTTTGTTCATCGATAAGGCTCTGAGCATACTTAACTGCTGTAATGCTCCCTCCGGAAACACTAGATATAGCTCTTACTTCTGGCAATAAACCTATTCTTTCAAGGTATGAAAGGGTTCCAAGTGTAAAACCTGCTGCTCTAAACCCTCCACCAGAAAAGGCTAATGCGATATCTTTAAACGGTTCAATCATAATTATTCAAATTTTAATTGCATCCAAATTGGCCTATGGTCAGAGATATAATATTTTACATATGATTTGAATTTTGATTTGCTTTCCGTCCACAACTCAGGGAAAATAGAACCATCAAAATCAAAAATTCCATTTAATTTAATACTTTTTTTTATTGAAGGGAGAAAGGCTATTTGGTCATACATTTTGTCATCAGATATATTTGAATATATTTTAGATGAGTGCTTTGGAAGTTCTAAACCTCTTTTTGTTAGAGCATCATAAATGGCATCTCCTTTCTGCATCATTGGAAGATTAAAATCACCTAAGGCAATAATATTTTTTGAAAAGGAATGCTTAGATTTCCCAAAGAGGTCTGCATATCTACTTATTGCATAAGTTTCAAGGGCTCTTCTGTCCATATCTGACTTAGAATTGCTTCCAAAAAATGAATGTACGTTAATGAGTATCACAATATTATTTTTCCATTGAAACGATGCTAAATAAGGGTTTCTGTCGAAACCTGTAAATTTCTGTCCAACACCAGAGAGTTTTATATAACGATGGTCTTTTGGAGGAACAGAAACCTCTCCGATCAATTCTAATTGTTTTATTCTTCTACTATCATAGATATAAGCGAAACGCTCATTATTACCTGCTTTATCTGAAAATAAGAGATTATAATGTGATGGTAATTCTGCTTCAATTTGCTTGAGACCTTCTAAATTATAGTTTACTTCTTGTATTGCTATTAAATCAAACCACTCAATGATTTCAGCAATTAACTGGGCATGTTGTTTCCACCTTTTTTGAAGTCCTAAATTTGCTATATTCCACGAAGCTATTAAGATGTGTTGGTTGTCTTTAGATGGTATATGCCTTTTACTCTTATGTTCTGTTAATCGTTCGATTTCTTTGTCAGTATCAATTGGAATGACAAATTTTGGTTTTGGAAAAGCTGGCATCGTATTAATTTCATATTAATTATTTTCCAAGAGATTTTCTCCTGAACTTTGACTATTCAAAAATCACTTTCTCTTTTCTATTATATCCTAGATATTTAAATCCTTTTTAAATATTCTAAAGAAGAATCATCAGGCGTAATTATCATACCGCTGCGATTCTGGCTTCAACTTCCCAAAACCTTCTAACTCAAGAAATTTAGATTTGAATAACTTACTTGGGATTTTCATTTTAAGTAAGTTATGAAAATTTTCGTCATGTGTAGAAAGGATAATCTGCTTCTTGTTATTAACCACAATACTTCTCAATAAATCTATCGTAGATAATACATTAATACTATCCATAGACTGTATTGGGTCATCAATAAAGATGCAGTCATAGTCTTTTGAGTTAAGAGCAGAGGCTAAAAAAATGCTTAAACTCAAAATATTTATTTGAGCAGTACTAAAATACAGATTTGGGATAAGACTATCTTCGACATTATCGTCTTCACTATTTTTTACGTAAACGTCTAAACTTGGACTAGTATCTGTAAATGTGGCAATAAATTGAACGTTTTTGAAACTAGGGTGTGGGTCAATTTTTCCATAAATTTCGTTAATAAGTTTTTCGTAGAAGAACGCTTTTATCTGCTCATCCAAATAATTTTTAGTGCGTTCTGTTTCTTCATATAATAGTTTGCCAACTTTATTTTTTACAAAATTTAATTGCTTTTTGAAAGCTGCTAAATCAATTTTAGCTTTTTCAGATTGAAGAAAAGGAAGTATATTTTCTGTGTAGCCTTGCAACTTTTTTATTTCTATATTAAGACTGGACTGTTCTTTTAACTTTTTTAGAACATCCTCTTCCATAGACTTGAGCGTCTTTGTCAGAGAAGAGTCTTTAAAGCTCCCTGTTTCTAGAGATAATTTATCTATAAGATGATACTTATAGCTTTCTATACCCAACTCTAAAATAGTTTGCTGTGACAATTTTTTAGTTAATTCCTCATCGAGTTGATTTTCATTGAACTTTTTTAGTTTGATAGATAATGTCTTTTCTATTTTCTTTAATGACGAGATTTGAGTATCGAGTAAACCAACATCTTTTTCTTTTTTATCAATTTGTTCCTTTACAAAATCTTCAATTTCTTCGTCCTCTTCAAGATTTTTAATTGCCCACTCATTAACTACAACATAATCCCTATTTGCGATTAACTTTTGTATTTCTTCTTCTAATAAATTTATTGTTTTTTCAACTTGGTTTTTATCTGATAAAAATTTCTGATTGTTATCTTTCGTTTTCTTTAATTTTTCTTCGTCAGCTTTCTTTGTTTCTATAATTTTTTTGAGCTGTGCTTTAAGGCTGTCTTCGTATTTATTTATCGTATCCTCAGTAAATTTCGATTTCAAATCTAGGAGCTCAGCATTTTTGAATGATAAATTTAAGTTAGTCTCATCAAATAATTTTTGTTGGTCATCTTTAAGCTCTTTAGCCATTTTAATTTCACTTTGAAGCCCATCTAACTTATTTACATAAAACTGTTCTAACTTATGGATTAATTCTTCTCTATCTTCTTGATTACGGTCGATATCATTCTTTTTTAGAGTTCTCTCTTTTAACAACGCTTTAATAGAATCTGAAAGGGCTTTATTATTAGAAATACGTTCTGCAAGAGTGCTATAATTTTCATAAGTCTGTTCACAAAGTGGGCAACTGTCGGTCTGTTGTTGATTAACTAATGTAAGGCCAGAAGCGATAAAATCATTTATAGACTTATTTAGAGATTCTTGAGAGTCTATTTTGTATTGAATTTCTGCAAGTTCTTTTCTATATTTGAGATTCAAAGCATCAAGCTTCTCAAGATTTGTTAAGTTCTTTATCTGATTTTTGTCTTCGCCTAAACTCGTCTCAGAATATTGTCCTATTTTAAGTTCTTTCCGTACTTTTATAAGTTCATCAATTTTAGCTTCGAGCTCATTATAATTTTTTGAAGTCGTGGTTGCTTGTTTTCTTTGAATCTCTAACTTTTTCTTTAAATCTGTAATTGCTTTTTCAAGACTTTTTAAATCATTCTCTAATTTTGGAATTTTCTCTAGTTGTTGAGAAACCTTTAGTCTTTGTCTCTCACTATTTTTATGATTTTCTTCATCTTCAATTAACTTCCTTTGACTAATTTCAATATTTTCACTTATTGTAAAAAACTCCTTCTGTTTTACACTTTTAGTTTTATTTTTTTGTAAAATCTTATTGTTAGTCTCTATGTATTCTGGAATCAATCTCTGTAAATTAGCTAACTCTTTCAACAAAATTGTGAGCGTTTCTTTGGTCTTTAGCTTTTGTTCCAATTCATTCTTTGTAGCACTTAATTTTTTAAAATCTGACAAGTTATCTTTAATTCCATCTATGACTTTCAACAGATCAATAAGCTTATTCTTTGATTCAAAAAATTGCTTTTGAGAATAGAGCTTATCATTTCCTATTTTTGCAGAATCTATATGATTTAATAAATTTTGAACTTGCTTTAGATTTGTATCATCCGCAAGTAAATCAGACAATTTATTTCTTAAGCTAGTAATCTCTTTTTTGGTTGTAGTTACTTCTATTTTGTTGAGTTTTTCAATTAACGATAAACGGTTTAATTTTTCAATTTGAGCATTTGTTGTAATTAATAAATCTTCCTTAAAAGTTTCGTCTATTTTAGATTCAGATTCTTCAATTGCTTTTTTTAAAGCAGAAATCTTCTTGTCATTAGCTTTACAAAGTGTAATTACGTCTTGATAATAAATATCAACTTCCTGAAGACTTGTATTATTCTCCATAAACTTTTTGTAACGCGCCTTACCATCTATCTCTTTTAAAAAACTAGAAATCCATTCTTGAGAGAGAATAACTTTTAGAAAATCTAAGTTTTCCCATTCTTCTTTTCGCTTATCGTAATCCGTTGCTCTTTGCGTAGGTATTTTTAACTCTCTCTTTTTAAAAACTTCATTATCCGAATTGAGGATTTTAACCCAAGTATCATTTGAAGTTTGATTGTTCTTATATAATTTTATTTGCTTAGAGGTAAGCGCTCTCAAAGTCGCGATAGACTTTGACGTGTGTTTATTTATCGAGAATCTATCCACATTATTTGTTACCGCCCATTCAATCGCATCATAAAATGACGTCTTTCCAAATCCGTTGGGTGCAAACAATGATACAAAATCAGCTGTTTCACCTTTATCTGTAACAAAATTGAAAGTAGCATTTTTAGGGTCATCATAAATTCTAAAACCTGATATTTCTACAGAATTAAATTTCATCTTCTTTGTTTAATTTATCGAAAAGTTCGTCATAGGTCTTCATTTGCTCATCGGGCAATATATTCGTTCTCTTTATTATCTTATTCTTTAAAGCGCTCAAAATAATAGAGTTATACTCAAAGCGTTCAGTAGCTTTTACAAATTTATCAGAAGCTACAAGTGTAAGGTTATTATGAATATGTTTTTGAATTAACATATCAATTGAAGCTTCGGCAACATCAATAATCTTACGACTGGAAAAAGTATCATTCTCAATAGTGTACTTCAGCTCATCTTTTATTTTTAGGGATTTTGGTAAAAGAAAGAATAAGTATAAATTCCACCTCTCAAAATCTTCTTTAAATTTACTTTGAAAATGAAGAGCAATCGTATTAGTTATTGCAATCCAATTATCTTTTAGATACAATTCTTCATCTATTTCTACAAATACAGCATGAACCTTTCCCTCTCCAAGTTGAATTGCTTTAGTAGTTACCACTGCATTTGAAAATTCTGTAGCAAATACTCCAGTTAATGTATTATTTTTCAATGAGTCTTCCATATTCAATTTTTAAAATATCCAAACAATCTTGTGCTGAAAGATTATAAAATTCTTGATTTAAAACAGATAACATTTCCTCTTTAAAAGTAGATATATTTGCAAATCTATATCTATCATAAGGAAAAGTGTTTCCTTCATTAATTATGACACCCTTTGAGGCTTGCTCTCTCGCGTATTCATTACGATATTGTTTAATATTTATTGGTATTTTATTCAAGTCAACGATACCTTTGAGCTCACCTTGAGCCGTGATATTTGATGCCACTACAACGATACCACCATTTTTAAGGCCTTTGAAATCAGCTTTGTGCAAATCTCTTAAATGCTGTGCAAAAAAATCTTTGTTTACATCTGAATAGAAAAATCTAAATTCTGCAAATAAAGCTTTAAAATCTTCCAACTGATGGCTCTTATCTTTTATGATATTCAGTATTACCAACAACTCAAACCAAAGTGACCATATCTTTTTCCTCTTTAATTCGGCACTATCTTGATTTAACAATAACAATAATTTTTCGTCTATAAAATCGCGAATGGCAATTGGCGTTAAATCGCTTTGGCTGATTTCTGCTGCTTTTGAAATTAGCGTTGTAGAGAGGTGTTCTTCCCTTTCTTCTTCCAACAGACCAGAATTCATTACAAAAATATTGGCAACTAAAGCACTAAAGGATTTTAAAAACCTAGGAAGCAACCTTTCAAGATGGTTATCTTCAAAATACTCATCAACAATCTCATCATAGAAACTCATTGGAATGTAACCAATCTCACCAAAATTATCTAAAGTGACATTCGCCATTCTGGATTGAACACCTATGATACCGATATTACCAATCTTGCTAATACACATTATACCACCACCTGAGCAACCCTCAATATCACCTTTATTAAGCCCATCATCCAATTTTGCAATTTCAAAATAATTACCAGATCCCAAAAAATATTCTATCGGATGCAGTGTGCTTTTTTCACCTGGCTCATTACCTGTAGCTAACCTTTCTGGAAAACCACATAAAAAATAATCTAAAGTTGCATCTTTATCTAAATATGAATCTATTTTATTATACCCCTCTTTGTATGGTATTTTTAATATCGCAGCATCCACCAATTGATTTGGATGTGGAAAAAAATTAACTTCAAGATTTAAAATGAATGGATCCGAATACTCACTCCATAAACCATCATTATATATTTGAAAAATAACAGATGTTTCAAAACCATTATCTAAATAACTCCTATCTTCTGCTCTGGGTTCGTTTGTTTGAAACAAATGTTTAGCTATCAGTATATAAGTATGGTTGTCGTCCATTGGTTGAAACAAACAACCACTTCCGTTGCCAACTTGCACGGTAAATCGTTTTAAATCATTATAATCCATTAATCTATCTCGAATTCTGTAATTAGTTTAACTTTCAAATTTGGATAGTCATTAATGTCATCTTCTGTCAGAATATTTTCTGAAACAAATTCATAATTTGTATATATAGAAGCGTTAGGGTTTTTAGCGATAATTCTGGATATTGTTTTTTTATGTGGATGGCCGTGACCAGAACTATTAGTGCTAATAATATAATTATCTGTTTCTATCAAATCAAACAATTCCTTATTGTTGTTCGCCTTACTACCGTGATGAGAAACTTGCATAAATTCAACCTTTACTGGATTGATTTTTGAATAACCCAAATCTTCTAAAGACTTACATACAGCTTTTGGATGTGAATCTGCCATTAGTAAAAATTTCTTGTTTTTATAGGTAATAAGGCTCGTAATGCTACTGCCATTTTTTTCACTTCTGTCTTGTTTAAATCTAAATGAAGGTAGATTCTCTTCTGAAATTATATCTTTTATATTTTTTGCCCAATCTTTTTCTCGCTTTCCTGTGTAAATAGGATCGGCAGTTTCTTCATGATACAATTCAAGAAGTTCTTCTAATTGCTCATGGGTTGGTGTTAAAACCTTAATGGTAAGACCAAATCCTTCCCATTGAGCATTTTTCTTAATTACACCATCACGAGAAAGTTCATGCTTCTTTAAAAATTCTTCAAACTCTATTCCTTCATCAACACCAGTGTAAACATTTGAACCATCTGCTAGATATAAATTCAAATCTTCATTCTCTGGCTGTTTTAAATATTTGGCTATTGCTTTCCCTGAATTAAACCATACTTCATTGATGTACTCTGGAGCTTTTTTATCTAATTCAAACCATCGTAGAAGTCCTTCGATATGGTCATTATCAATATGAGAAAGAATTAGTAGATCAATGACCTCTTGTCTAAGTTTGATATTATCAATCTCTTTTTTAAGCGACCCCACCCTTCTTTTTCTGCTGAAATAAGTTGCTTCTTTTCCACCATCTACAAGTATATTTCTCGGAATTCCATCGATATCCTTAAGATTGATTAGAATAGAATCCCCATTTTCGGCTTTTAAAAATTTAATCTTCATAATTCATTCTTTAAATATTGTATAAGATAAAGTAAATATGAAATTATTCACAAAATGGATTGTTATAATTTCAATAAGCAATTAGGGAGATTGACTTTTTTAAATTAGAACTCTAAAAATAGTAAAAATTAAAAAGAATTTGTGAGAACAATAATAACTTTTAAGTAAAAAAACTGTAATTAAAAGCTATACTAACTCAAAAAACACTAAGTCTTTAGAATATTTCTTTTAAAGACCTAGTGTTTAAGCTTGATTTAAACTTATGAGTCTTAATGGATAATTGACTTTAAGTTGCATTGATTAAAATATTGTAGGTATATATTTGTACTATATAATATTTATCAATAACACTTCTAAATTGAAAACTATATTCACTTGAACTTAAATATATGTTGTATATGAAAATAAAAAAGCCCTCACATTTCTGTAAAGACTTAATTTATCTAGTAGCGGGAACTGGACTCTAACCAGTGACCTTCGTGTTATGATCCTAAGGCTTTGGATACTGAATAAAATTCACTTTATAAAGTTATAAGAGACCGATACTATACTTATTACAATAACTACAATAAAAACCACAATTGCCCAAGTAGGATAAATTTTGGCTTGATTGATTTTGTTATTAAAACGATTTTCAAAGCTTTTCATAAATTCCTTATGAGATGTCATTTCCTGTTGATGGGTTTCAATCATGGATTTATACTCCGTTAAATCCATCTTAATTTTAGTGTCAATTAATGCCCTATTGATTTTCTCTAATTTCTCAATACCAGTTTTAAAGTCATTGAGTTCATTGACTACTAATGCTGTTAACTCTTCAAGTTTTGTCATAATTAGGTGTGTTTTATTTAATAAGAAATCCCTTTTTGTATCCCAATCTTTATAGCTTTTTTCAGTACAAACTTGGTTAGTTTTAATGCTAGATTTGGTGTGAGATCAACTATTTTTCCTGCAATCATTACTCCTGTTTTATTGCTCTTTAAAATTTGAGCACCTTCAATACCTGATATTTGTTTTCCTATGTTTCCTATAGACATATTGCGATGCACTTCACTGCCTTTTAGATTATGTCCCTGAAATTCAAAGCGGAATCCTTGTAATTTATTTTGGTTGTTTATCGTGGGGATCACTTTGACCTTATTGGTTTCCATAGCCTTTATATAATCATCAAAGGATTTTGGTCTGAATTGTTTCATACTGAGATCATGTCTACGTTTAATTTCTGATCGTACTTCCTTTTGATTGAAAGCCTTTTCAAACTGTACTTGCTTTACGGTTGTCAATCCCATTTGTTCTGCAACCTTCTCCGCAGCTCTTTGACTGCGTTTGCCAATAAAACTATCATTGTAAGCCACCCCCTTAAAATCAATCCGATTCACATATAAATGAATATGTTTGTGCTCCTTGTCTTGATGAACAAACGCTATCGCTTGTCGCTCTCCTAGTTTCATTTCGTTTATAAACCGTTTTGTTATTTCCTCTAATTTATGTTTATCCAAACGTCTGCCGTCTTTGATTGTGGGACTGATCACAAAGGATAATGTATTCTTTGTACAGTGATAGTTTTGGTCCTGGAGCATTTTGAATTCCTTGGTTATTTCCGCAGGAGAATCTCCATATAGAAACTCTTTTAGTACAATTTCAGCATCCTTTTCCTGATTCCACCCATAGGACATGGAAGCTCTGGTATGCGAGATACTTTTGCCTTTTCCTATCATTATTGAAATTTTTTAAGATGTATTTTTATTTCATTGGCTAAGTCATATACTTCCTTAGCAAGGTTGGGATTGCGTTTTCTATACATATTCCCAATAGATTTAAAATTGTTATGATACTTAAGAAGCATTTTATAGAGTTCAATGTGTTCCTGCGTAAAACGTTCTATTATTTCTTTTTCAAATAAGCTACGTCTTATAAATTCACTTACGGATAATCTACATTTGGTTGCTTTAATTTTTAGAAGTTTCTTTTCGTAGATGGAACATCGAAACTTAACGAAATCAACTTTCCCCTTAAATACTTTTTTTTCTTTGCGACCATGGGGAGTCAAACAAGAGGTCTTTGTGGGAACAAAGACACATCTTGAATTCCTACCCATTATGATTTCGTTTTCAGCTGATGGCTGTTCTAAATCCAGCATTAAGCTATCCGATTGATGTAGTATATCTATAGGAATCTTTACATACTGCTTCTTTTCATCTGTTGATTTAAAATCAAATTTCTTTTCTTTTTTCATAACACAAAAAGTCGTTTAAGTCTTTGTAATTTTTATAGGTATCACTGCGGTCAATGATGTGCTTGTGATTTTTTTTCAAGTACATAGTAGCTTTTTGTCCTGCTAAATCATTATCCAAATAGAGGTGTACACATTCGTATTTGGCAATATGAATTTCAACATCTTTGAAAAAGGCAATGGAGTTTAAAACAATGATATCTGAAACTTTTAATTCCCTTGGCTTTAAAGTGGCCAGTGATAATAAATCAAACAACCCTTCTAAAATGATCAATTGCTTATTATCGTTGCGGACATAGGTGTAGGATTTGGGGCTACTACTATTTTTAAAAATCTTATTCCGGAATTCCCAACCGTTTTTTTCGTTTTGTAATCCAATAGCAAAATATTGACTGTCCTTGTTGGTGTACCATACTTCTTTGCAATAGCTATTGGCAATGGTTATAGAAATACCTCTAGCACTTAAATATTGAATCAAAGCAGGGTGCGTTATATTTTGAACTTTACTGATATTAATTTCAGTTTCTGTACTGCAAAAAATCTGCGGCTGTTGAAAAGGAAAATAAGACACATCCCCATTTAAAAATTCTAGCGTTTCTGATATAGTACACTTTAAAATCGTACTTACTAAATCAATCACATTACCGCCGATACCTTCGCCATGATCGTACCATCGATTCTTGGTTTTAGAAACTTTAAAGGAGGCTTGTGTTTCTGACCTGAAAGGACTTAGAAACCAAGCTTCTTTTTCCGATGTCTTTTTGGGAAAGTGCCCTAGTTTTTCCAGTGCTTTCTCCACTGAAAAATTACGGGCTGTTTCACAATTTATTTTTCTTTTCATAAGCCAATGTGTTTTTAAGGTTTTTTTGATGATATGATGACAACACCACCTAAAGCCTTTGTATAACTAGGATTAGTCCGTCATCAATTTGTCATCACGTCATCATTCTTAATTTTTTATAGCAGTGTCCTGTCATCATTATTTTTTTTGATGACAGAATGATGACAGTTTGATGACAGCTTTAGCCCTTATAAATAGTAGGGTTATACGATTCTGTCATCGTATCATCAAAATTTTTGGTCAAGAAATCCTTTTCAACAGTAAAATATCTGCCTTTAGCATCTACCAAGGTCATATCGCCATCTGTCCAAATCACAAATTTTTGATATTTATTAGAGTTCTCCTGGTTGCTTAGTTTCCAATCTGTTTTCAGCAACTTTCTAAGCTGTGTTAAATCTGTTTTTACTCGGGTTTTGTTGAGTGCCAGTAAAGCATCCATTGGGCATATATCAACAGCATCAAGGTCAAATTTTTCAATCACGCTCAATAGAATACTCGCGAGTTCCTTTTCTACACGATTTCGATTGTTTTGAACCAGTCTAGTCAAAGCTTGGGTTTTTATTTGTTGCGCTGAAAACCACATTCGAGTTAAATGCTTGGAACTCATCTTTCGGTTAGCTAAATAATGCATAAACGCAGGGATTTCATTAATCAGATTTTCTAGAAAATGAGTATCCTCTTTTTCTAACATTGGAATTTTAATGACCCAGAATCGGGTTTCATTGGCATCTATTTTAATGAAATTCTCTTCGTTATTACTGCATAGGATAAATTTCCCAAAGAACTCAACCTCTCGTTTGTCCTTCCCTTTGGCTTCTAACTTATTGATATTGGTTGTACTCAGGTATTTAATACGCTCTGTCAGCTCTTCTTTATTGAACAACACTTCATCAATACATATTAAAAGCTTGTTCGCCCAATCGGCATTAAACTGACTACTGAAACTATCATTAGTCAAATAGGTCATATTATTGTCAAAGATTTCTTTGAGCCATTTTAAAAAGGTGCTTTTTCCTGTGGAGCGTTCTTTAGATACCAAACACAATATTGGTAGGACTTGGATTGGTTTTAAATACAATAACTGTAAATAGTCCAATCCAAGTTCATAATGTTCTCCAAAAATGTGTTTAACGAATTTTAAGGATAAGGCTATAATGCCTTCTTTAGGCTGTTTCCCCAGCGGTGAATAGATATTGTAAAAACCAAGATATTCCTGCTTAAAATTAAGATGACTTGGAATACATGTAAACCCATCATATTTGGGAACTTTACTTAAATGATCTTTACCGTGATCCTGCTTTATAGTTTCCATATTCCAATGCACCAAGATTTTATTAAAGTGCCCGGCAATAGTAGGGGCTTTCACTTCTTTATAATAGGAGGTTCCTACACGTATATAAGGTGTTTGTTTCATTTGAGTTTTTTTAACACCCTAATTATCTTAAGATGTGATTAAATAAAAAGGAATGTATGCTAGGACTATCGTCTATTACTTAAGGTATAGGCCAAAGCTTCGGATTCTATATCTTGTTTGGACTTGCGCTTATTTTGAAGTAACCATTCCACAAGTTTCTTTTTTTCAAAAAAGAGCATTTTACCGTTGGGTTTGGAATGTGGAATTATGCACGAAGCTGTAAGTTTATATAGATAGCTTCTGGATATACCTGTATAATCACAGGCTTCATCAAAGGTTAATACCTCTTTGTGTCCTATTAAAAGTTTTTCCAAACGATCTAATCGCTCAAGAATTAATAAATTGTCCATTTTCATTGTTTTAGATTAATAAAATGAACAAAAGCGCTTTTGTTTTCCCTTATGGGATTATAGAAATAAAAGTATTAAATGAAGCAATTGAAAGAAGAAATAATACAAAATAGTTATTCACAAATAACTGATAAACAATACATTATGACATATTGTGTTGAATTTAATGAAGTAATTACATTTTAATTTTATTTGCGTTTAAATAATAACAAACACCCTCTTTTAAAATTTTGGTGAAATAGGTTTTTTGAGCGGTATGGTAGGTTATTAACAATAAAAAAGAACGGAACGGCTAAAAAAGGAATTTAAAAAGGTCAGTTTTAAGATTTCTTAATAAAAATTTTATACGCTTCGTCTAAAAATTCTCCTTCCTCAAAAGGTAAAAGTTGGTTTGCTAATTCTAGAGTTATACGGATATCTGAGTTATGATCTTTAACATGGGGTGGGGAATAGGCATCACCTTGGCTAGCCAATATGCATACATTTATTAAAGATTCTATGGTTGTAAATAAATCCAAATAGCCTTCAAATTGCAAGAATGATGGTTGGAATTTTCCTTGCTGAACGTTAGAAGGATGCAACATTACTAATTTACCTTTTGCTAAAGCCTCTAGTGTTTTGATTTTCTTCCTTTTCATATTTTTTTTCTTTAGTGCTTTTCGTTTTTAGCCTTCTTTTTAGAAATAGTTTCAGTGATACGGTCTAAACAATGCATTTGACTGTGTGGCAAAAGCTCCATGATTAGTTCTATGACTTTTGTAACACTAGAACTAGGCATGCAATGTTTATTTGCTGGTGAAATGAATATACCATTTCCGTCTAAAGCGAAATAACAAACTTCTAAAAGTGTAGCAATATATTCGGTAATATCTTCGTTACTTGACACTTCTAATTGGATGGTTTTCCGGGTCTTTTTTCCAAAGACTTCGGTTTTTATTCCAGAAAAATTTGTTACTATTTTTCTTATGGTTTTTATTTTTTTAGTTTTCTTTTTCATCATTTAAAAATTATTATTAATTATTTGTTATGCTGTGGACTTCCTTCAGGAGCTCCATTTGTCTTTCGCCTAAATTCTTGGCTTCATCAAAAAACAATTCACATCGTTTGTAAGCTTTATTTGTATCCATATATGAGAATTCATTTTGAACTTTGAACCGCATAATATGGTGCGCATTACATAGCATATAATGTATACGATGTAATCCATACGTCTCTTTAGGGAATAGAGTATGTGGTATTTGAGTAAAGTGGCTACATAAATGCAATAGATAAGGTAATGAGTAATGATGCGGTTTAAATTGCCAAAACACAAATAAGAGCGCCATACATACTTGTTCTAAAGCATAGTGCATTATTGCTAATCTAGAAGTAGAATCTTTTTGCGGCTCAATAGTGTTTAGGATCGTAAGGAGATATTCTGCGCGCGCCATACGACCCCTCCAGGTTTCTTGAATACTTTTATATACACGTGGATGGAAATGCAAACCATAATTGCTGAATTTAGACAAAGAGTCGTCTACTTTATACAGACATGTGGTATGAAAAATGACCTTAAATAAAAAGTCATCTCCATAATCTAACCGCTTTTTCACTTTTGTCAAAGTATACAAAATGATATAGACTCTACAACGCTGTTGCATCTTGTTGAATAGGTCGTCCATAAAGTCTCCTAAACTTTTAGAAATGGGTTTATGAGTGATGATAAGCAGTGTATAAGTTACCATCTTTCGAGAGTTTACTATTTGTGGTGATAAATAGACGTTCTGTTGCATCTTTTCATTATAAGAACTAATCAGATATACTGAATGTAATGGTAATAGTTTCTTTAATAAGACTAGAAGTTCCTCCTGTAAAGTGAACTTTGTTGGTGTTTCTGTTTTGGGATTCATAACATTTATATTAAATTATTATAACTAACTGTCGTATGATTATATGACAAATATAGTATAAATTTTGAATCGTCATATTATTGTATGACAAAAATGTGATATAATAATATGACATTTGTATTATGACGAAAGATCAATTAAGTAAAAAAGTTGGAAAAAGAATCGTTGAGCTAAGAACTAAAAAAGGTTTAAATCAATCCGATTTAGCTCGTGTTTGTGGAAAAGATCGTCAAGCTATTGAAAAAATTGAGAATGGCAAAGTTAATTCAACTACTTACTCATTGTATACAATATCGGAAGCTTTAGAAGTTGAACTATATGAACTTTTTAAATTTAGCAGATAACTTCCTGATAAACTGTAGACTAACCCTTTTCCTTCGTACTTCTTACGCCCATAGTAGAACATGCTTTTATCAATTCATAATTCTCTAGATAACTTCTACAAGCATATTCGATAAGTAAAGATTTGTACAAAAGAAATGGAGAAGGGGATAGGCCAGATATTATAAGACCTTTATATAATGGGGAAGTGGAGATTGCGTTTTAACCTAAATAAAATAGTATAAATTTCATAGTCCTTTTTTCTTCCATAAAGAAAATTTATGGTATAGAATGTTCTAACAGTTAGGCCAACATTAATGGCCAATCTTTATATTGGCCTTCAGCTTGTTCAACGACTTCCTTTAGTAATTTATCCAATTCAGAAAAAGCGACTTTACCTCGTAGTTCTTTTTTAACAGCTAGTCTTATTGCTGCTCTTGCATCTTCTTTCTTAGTCCAATCTAATTGAAGATTTTTCTTTACAGATGCTACTACAGAATGGACTAAATCTTGTATCGGCCCCTTCATATTCAATAATTTTTCATTAGCAGATAGTAAATCATAAAAAGCTAATTCATCTTCTGTAAGTCCTAATTTCTTGGTTCTGATATCATCATTCTGAAATTCTTGAGCAATATCTAAAAGGTGTTTTATGGCAGCTATCGAATCCATACTATTCTTATGGTATTTACCCAATACTTTTTCTAACTCTTCCTTTAAACTTGTCATCTTACGAATGTTTTTTACCATTCGTACTTTAAGTTCATCATTGATGATTCTACGTAGCAATTCTATTTTTATATTATCCCCGCCTTTTTCTTTTACAATGGCCTGAAATTTATCATCGATAATAGAGATATCTATTTTATCTAGATTGTACATTTTAGCTAAGTCCACAATTTCTTGCGATT
>Ga0209344_10000132_pt1 | contig 150551 bp, 126 predicted proteins | sample Cruoilmetagenom6_FD_187293 | JGI IMG/M metagenome (GOLD analysis project Ga0209344, IMG submission 187293) | Oil polluted marine microbial communities from Coal Oil Point, Santa Barbara, California, USA - Santa Barbara Oil Seep Sample 6 (SPAdes)... | ecosystem: Environmental > Aquatic >... | reverse complement strand
CCCAAAAGTGGCTGCCGGTTTTGGGAAGAAAGAAACGCTCAAACAAAGAATTAGGGCGTTTCGCCCAAAAGTGGCTGCCGGTTTTGGGAAGAAAGAAACGCTCAAACAAAGAATTAGGGCGTTTCGCCCAAAAGTGGCTGCCGGTTTTGGGAAGAAAGAAACGCTCAAACAAAGAATTAGGGCGTTTCGCTCAAAACTGGCTGCTGGTTTTGGGAAGAAAGAAACGCTTAAACAAAGAATTAGAGCAGTTCTATGAATTCATCAAAAAGAGAACTGCTCTAGAGTCTGTAAAATTTTCTAGAAAGCAATTTGCAATCCCTGCGCTGATCATATCAATTAGCACAGTGGTTGTATTTGAGCTGATTTTTTCGAATGTCTTTCTTAACAAGGGAAGAGTTTACGCTCAATCAAATCAAGCTCTTTTGCCAGAAAAATTAAAAGGTCATGGAGGTCCGGTTAAATCCATAGTTCTGGATGGAATGGACAAGCTAGCCTTAAGTTCATCTTTCGATTATTCAATTATCCTTTGGGATCTCTCAAAGAAAAAAGGAAAAATAAAACATCGCATGCTGGGGCACAATGCAGCTGTGAACGATATTGCGTTTGTACCCAATGGCAACCAACCTCCTCAAAAAGCGGTTTCAGTTTCAGACGATGGAAGCTTTGCAATTTGGAATTTAACGACTGGAAAATTATCAAAATTAATAGAAGATACCGGTGATAAGGTCCTGGACGTGGCAGTTAGCAAAAATGGTAAATTTGCGGCTGTTGCCAGGTGGGACGGTACTGCCAGAATGTACGATATTGAAAAACAAAGCCAAGTGAACGTGTTCAAAGGCCACAGAGGAAATGTCAATTCTGTCACTTTTAGCCAAAACAGTGCACTCCTATTTTCAGCATCTTACGATGGAGACATTCGAGCATGGCACATTGACAAAGAAGCTGAACAAACAAAAATCCAACATGGCAGTATCATTCATTCAAACGGTTGGGGAATAAATGTTATTCACCTAATGCCAAATGCAAAAGAAATTTTATACGGCACATTAAATGGTGACGTCACACTGTTAGACATAAAAAGTAGAACAGTAAAAAATATCGGTAATTTTCAACATCCTATTTTGTCTTTGGCTATCAATAAAATATCAGGCTGGTTCGCAGTCGGCTCCAGCGATGGGTACATCCGTATATTTGATCTGAACACTTTTAAACAACTTGAAGAATATAAAAATTTCATCGGTCCTGTCTGGGGATTAGCTTTTTCAAAAAATGGTAAAACTCTCTATCGCTCTGGCCTCGATGATTTCATCAGTAGATGGCAAGTTTTTCCGAAAGAAAAATTTAAAGTGACAAACAATCTGCAACCAAGGCGCTTTCAGGTCAAACGATCAGAGGATCCCGGCGAAGTAGAGTTTCAAAGGAAATGTTCTGTCTGTCATACACTCGGCCCCAATGACAAAAACAGAGCAGGCCCTACATTGTATAAATTATTTGGAAGAGAAGCTGGCTCGCTTGAGGGCTATAAATTTTCCAAGGCGCTCATTGCATCTAAACTAATTTGGAATGAAGAAACAATCGGTAGACTTTTTGATGAAGGGCCAGATATCGTCACACCAGGATCAAAAATGCCCGTTCAAAGATTAAAAGCGGTGCACCGAAGAGACGCACTGATTCAATTTTTAAAAAAAGCAACTGAACCAAAATAGTACGGATGTTTTGTGGGCATCTGAAGCAAAACAATGCGGTTGCTAGTGGGCAACCTGAAGTAAATTTATGCGGTTGCTAGTGGGCAACCTGAAGTACAAAAAAGGAAAAAAAATGAAAGCAATTATTATTAGTCTCGGTCTTGTCGTTCTCATCGGCATCGTCTCATCATGTCTGTTAAACAGCAGCTTAAACCAATCTTCTACTGAAGCATTTCAAAGTAAATCAATTCGCTTGTGAGTTTAAAACAGACTTAAAACAGTAAAGTAAGAGTGACGTAAGGAAAAAAGATTATAATAAAAAAAATGGAACAAACCACAATTACATTCCCACCCCTGCTAAATGGTCATGAATTTCATGAAACCAAGCCATTATCTAAATCAGATAGCTATCTGATTGGTGAAAGCCCTGTTCGAGAAACGGAACTGGTAACAGATACCCTTGAAAAAGTGAAAGAAAAAAACTTAGGGGCAGGAGATTTAGTTTGGTCAACTTCAATGGATGTTGCTCATTGTGCAATTGTTTTAGAACCAGAAATTTCGGCTGAAAAAACCTTAACTATGATGCCGCTTGCTATGGTTGCAATAGCAGATTGTCTAGGAGCTATTTGCCCACCAAATTTAGGAATAACATTCGGATGGCCAGGGCTTATTTATGCCAATGGTGCCAGAGTTGGTAACGTATCACTCTATTTACCTCCCGAAACTTCTTTTGATAAAGTCCCTGATTATGCAGTTTTATCGTTGGCTATAAAAATTAAATGGCCAGCTGATAATTATACAGCAAGTCAAAGTGAGCCAGGAAATGATTTGAGAAAAACCGTTCTTTATGAAGAAGGCTGTGGAGATATAGATAGTAGGCAAATCATAAGTTCGTGGTCTCGGCATTTTTTAACTTGGATTGATACATGGCAACAAGAAGGGTTCGAGCCAGTGCATGAAAATTGGTTGTTTCGAGCATCGAAAAGAAATGAGATGACGACAATTGAAGGTAAAAGCCAAAGCTTTACGGGGCAATTTATTGGTTTAGATGAAGTTGGTGGTGCTTTACTTAAGTCGGATGATAACAAAGTGCATCTGATAACTCTAAAAGAAATTTGGCAAAAAAATATAAATGAAGCAAATTCATAAACGGAACGACCCAATGAGCGATACTCTAAATCACAATGAAAAACGAGTCATCTGGAAATCATCAGGTCTCCATTTAACCAAAAAAGATCAAAATGGATGGCTTCTCGTCACCGATGAATTGCTTCGCGCCTATTACGCTCGGCCAGAAATTCACCCAGTAGAAACATCATGCGAACAAGAGCACAAACTTTTCGAGAGCTTGATGGAAACACCGTCTGTAGAAATTTCAGAAAGTGATCTACAGAAAATCGAAGATAAAGACACAATTGAAAATTACAAAATTATACTAACTTTCAGAGACCACCTTTTAAAATATAAAACCATAGAGCAGGCCTACCTGGCATTATTCCATGAGGAGTTGAAATTACCAATTCCAAATATGTTCATCATACATATGGTGCATTTAATAATTAGTGGATTGCTAGAAAAAGAGAAAAACCCATTTATTGTCAGGGCGAGTGAAATTCTTTTTAGAGAACAATTGGTCACTAATCAAAACGAACAAATAATGCTCGCTGATAAAGAAGCGGTTGAAATATATAAAGAGACAGGCGGTCTTGGTGGCTTGGGGAGTTTATTAACCGAAGCGGGTAAACAGCACGAAGGCATCACTCTTGATGTCCTAAGTGAAAATAATAAAAATGTATATTGGCAAAGAGCAGACCAATTTAATTTCGCTCTTGATTATAGATACACAGAACAAGGTCCAGACGCACTTGCAAATGTCATGAGTAAGTGGGTCGGGCACATGTTAGGAGTTGAAGTTCGAGTGCAAGCAATGCAGTCGATCAAAGACGAACAATGGTCATGGCATATCGGCCTCGATGAGCAATCTACTAAAGTTTTAAATGACCTTTATGAAGGAAAAACTGAAGGCGAAGATGTCATGAATAACTTTGTTGGGTTATTTAGATTAGAGTTTAAAAACAAGACAGATGTCATAGATGCGATGCAAGGAAAAGCTGTGTATATGGGCCTCGCTATGTCACCTGAAAATACCATAAATTTAAAGCCTCAAAACCTACTAATGAACCTTCCTCTTCAGGCCGTAAATTGAAGTAAAACAGAGACCGTAAAAATCAAAAATTAACCTCACTAAATATCGTTTTTAATAGAGTAAAAGAGTGTGAAAAAAAGCCAACTATTTTGATAAAATTATTTGTTAATTTAATGAATAAATGAGTTCAAAAAATAGGCACCTAGAGCACTTCACAAATACTGCTGTAAAGTGAAATGTTCTAGGTGAAATTCTTTCCAAAAAATAGTTAAATTTCGAGATAAAAAATCAACTTATTCCGTCTCATCTTGAGTTAAAAAATCATCAATAGTCAGCCCGGATTTTTCAGCGGAAAGATAGTCTTCAGTCGTCCGTGGAACTGGACGTTTAGCAAGAGCAAATGGATCGCCTTCATTGGTCGCTGCCATCGTTTCTAAACGACACGTATCACACATTTTTAAAAGCTTCGCATTGTCATCACTTTCAAACATTCTGTGAGTTCCAGCTAACTTTTCTGAAATCTTATCAATAGTTGATTTCGCGGCAAAAGGAGTACCGCACTTAATGCATTCAAAAGGCTCTTCTTCATTTAAAGTGATGGGTTGCATAGCCGAAGGAAGTAAGTTTAAACGCGGTGTCATACTAATTGCGTTTTCAGGGCATGTGTTTTGACATAAGCCACATTGCACACAAGCTGTTTCTACAAATCGAAGTTCCGGCTTGTCAGGGTTGTCTCGAAGAGCATCCGCTGGGCAAGCAGAAACACAAGACAAACAAAGGGTGCAACTTTCTGTATTCACTGAAATGAGACCATAAGGAGCATCTTCGTTCAATGGAAGTATTTCAGCCTTTTGAGTGCTAGCATCAGCTAAAGCACCAATGCCCATTCGTGCAATTTCCCTCTTGCTACCAAGAGGTGAAAAAGACTTTTTAGATATAGGTTTGTAGTTTGCTAAGTTCCATACAGTTGTCTCAAATTCATCAGGGTCTATAGAATAAGATAAATGTAGCCGCTCTTCTTCAAAGCCAAGACCAGAAAGAATAGATTGGGTCAAAGAAATTTCTTTTTTCAAAACTTCATATTCTTCACTTTGCTTAGGGTCGCCAAGAAAAATAATATGAGTAAAACCAGCAGCAAATGCAGCTGCCATAGCATCGTGACCAATACCAGAAGGGCTATGTACTTCTAAAGGGATGAGTGACGCTGGCAAGCCACGTCCATAACGTGCGCTAAGAGATATAAGCTCAAGTCCTTGTTTTTTATCATGTATTAATAAAGATGCGTTGACACCACCAGCCTTATAATATGACGACGCTAAAGATTGAATAGCTTTAATATGGTCTGTCCGGTCTGGAAACAAATATGAAACGGCTCCCGTTGGACAATGAGCCGCACAATTGCCGCACCCACCACAAATGTCTAAATTAATTGCCACATGGTCACCATCTGCAGTGATCGCACCAGCCGGGCAATTATCTAAACACTTAGAACAACCAACTTTTTTTGATCGTGAATGAGCACAAATTTCCGGATTGTAATCAACAAAAATTGGCTTCTCAAATTCACCAACAAAGTCTGATGCTTCAAAGATAGTTCGCATAACAGCAGCTGGGTCTCTTAGGTCACTTCGTAAATACCCGTCACGGCTCTCATGCCGTGTGAAAAGTGGTGCGTTCTCTCTAAAATCAACAATCAAACTACATTGTGTTTGGACACCATCACGCACACCAGCAAATTCTAATTCAGATTTTGAAGAGGGCAGTAAGGCGGCGTAATTATCAAGGGTAACTTCAAAAGAACCAAACGAACCGTTAGCGTTTTTAATTTTTCCTTTAAAAATGGGAAAGTCTAATTGGGCAGGAAGAACCAAATCCGTATCATCTGTTAAGACAAGGGTGACAGAAAGTTTTTGGTTTAATAATGTCGCAGCTTCAAAACATTCTTGGCCAGCGCCTAGCACCAAACACAAGCCATCACTTGTAAGAGTTCTGATCCGAGCAGGTTTTTCTAAAAGCATCGCATGCTTTGTAAGAGCTGCCATTTTGGGCATGGATTTCTTAGCGTCAGAACTCCACCCGGCAAGTTCTCTGATATTAAAAAAAGAAGGAGTGGCAACGCCTGCTTCCTCAGCAACTTCAGCAAAAAAAGTTGCTTCCTGAGTGCAGCCTACGCATAAAGAATTATCCCCTAATTCAGACTCAAAATCGGCAATGCCAGTGCGGCACAAATTGGTATGTACAGTTAGATCGCCTACACCCAAATTTTGGCCAATTTTTTTACCATCAATGGGCATGGAATTTGCACAATTGCAAAGCAAAAAAGTGTGTTTGCTCATTGCCTATAATCTCCCTATACTAAACTTAAATTTATAGTTATTCTAAATAATAGAAGACTATAAAATAGGGCCTGAAGCAAGCAAAAAGGGGAGTTAAATTTTTGTGAAAAATGAGCTCAAAATTAATGTTGCTGTAATTGCTGAAATTCGAAAAGCAAGCTCCCATTCAAACAATATATGGGCTGAAGATTATTGGACGCCAAGCGCTGTTATATTTGGCTCGGTTAACCATGAAGTTGGTGACATAATTCGCCAAACGGAAGGTGCCATAGCTTACTATATGGGGCGCTCAGAAATTTACTGCCACGCGAAAGAAACTGAGAGTTATATTTTTAATTTTGAGAGTGAAGTTCCAGCAGTTTACGTTATTCTTCGACGAGATGAAGAAGATGAACATCCGCTTGATTATTTTGTTCATGCTGTAACGGTTTCTCCCTATGAAGCTCAAGATTATGCTGACCCCGCAGAAGACATTATTGAGCGAGTGCCAATGCCCACAAAACTAGCCGTTACTCTCATGGATTTTATTGATCATCATCATGAGGATGAACCTTTCAAAAAAAGAAAACGTAAAAACTTCAAGGATGAACCACAGCAATTTGGAAAAGACCCTATTTTCAATTCATCATTGGACAAGAAGTCAAATGGGCATGTTTTTAAAGGAAGTCAAAATGACTGAAAAAGATAAAACTGCTGAGGAAACTTTCCTGAAAAGATGGTCTCGCCGCAAAAATTTAGACGATGTTGATCAAGAGAGTATAACTTCATTAGAACTGGAGCCTGCTTTAGATGAGAGTGCTCAAAACGAGAAAAATGAAATTGATAATGAAATAATCTCAGCTGAAAATGAAGCCGAAGAAAAGGAAATGATTAAAAACCGTGAAGCAGCTGAAGCTATAGACCTTGAAGCGCTCAGCTATGATAGTGATTTTCAGCCTTTTATGAAAAAAGGTGTACCACAGCTTTTAAAAAATATCGCCATGCGAAAATTATGGACGAGCAACCCCTTACTCGCCAATGTTGATGGTCTTAATGATTACGATGAAAATTTTGCAGACCCAGCTCTCAATTATTTTAAATCCAATTGGAAAGTTGGTCGTGGTTTTTTAACCGATGAAGATGATGAGATAGAGCGAGTAAGACAACTAGCCCTACGGGAGGAAGCGGAAGCAAGAGAGGTAGAAAAAAGCACTTCAGGCAGTGATGAGACAACTGCAGATGAGGCACTCAATGATGAGACCGTCGCAAATGACGCACTCGAAGATGATGAACCAACTCAAGTTTCAAGTGACGAAGTGAGTGATAACGATACAATTACCCATCAATCACATGAAGTCGATCACAAAGCTACTGCCACTAGTAAAGTGTCAGTCGCGAGCGAAGCTCTCAGTGAAGAAAACAGTTCAGTAAGTCTGGTTAGCCCCCAAACAGAGACCGAAGAAAATTTCCCGACAGTGAAACGGGTATCTCTCCGAAAGCGTTTATTAGAGAATTGATATAATCAAAAAAAATTGAATATAAAAGTGATAACTCACTGTAAAAATTACAAAAAATTGCAAAGAACAAAAAATGACATTAGAAGTAAAATCAGAGCTGTTAAAAAATCTTAAAAAAGTAAAGGGACCTAACTTAGAAGGAAATATTGTAGATTTAGGGTTGGTTTCTGAAATCCAGTTAGTGGACAACAAAGCTACATTTTCAATTGCAGTCCCGTTAGAAAAAGCTGAGAGTCTTGAGCCATTAAGAGCAGCAGCTGAAAAGGTTGCAAAGTCAGTCGATGGAATAGAAACAGCTTTGGTCATCCTAACATCTGAAAAAGAAAGCAAGAACGCTGATGAAAATCAATCTACAGTGCGGCCAGCTCCCTCGAATGCTGAAATGGGTGCGGTCCCTCCACCAATGGCTAACGCAACTGGATCCTCAAGCGAGAAAGTAGGCTTACCTCACGGTATAAAATCAATAGTCGCTATCTCATCAGGTAAAGGCGGTGTTGGCAAATCAACCACCTCGGTCAACATAGCACTTGCCCTTCAGGCTAAAGGCATGAAGGTTGGAATACTGGATGCTGATATTTATGGACCATCGCTACCAAGACTATTAGGCATCTCTGGGAGGCCCACACAAGTCTCAGGCAGGATTATTAAGCCCCTTGATGGTTTCGGCATAAAAGTAATCTCTATGGGCTTCCTGGTTGATGAAGAAACGCCAATGATTTGGCGCGGACCAATGGTCATTTCTGCCATCACGCAAATGCTGCGAGAAGTGCAATGGGGAGAAATCGACATGCTGATAGTCGACATGCCACCCGGCACAGGAGACGTTCAACTAACCCTTGCACAGCAAGTTCCATTAGCTGGTGCAGTTATTGTTTCAACGCCGCAAGACCTCGCCTTGATAGATGCACGCAAAGGGTTAAATATGTTTCGTCAAGTTGAGGTGCCTGTATTAGGCATTATTGAAAATATGAGTTATTTTATCTGCCCTCATTGCGGAGACAATCACGGTATTTTCGGCCATGGAGGTGCAAAACTAGAAGCAGAGCGTATCGGCGTTCCTTTCCTCGGTGGTGTGCCTCTACATCAAGACATAAGAACCAATTCAGATGCGGGAACACCAATTATAATCTCAGATCCTGAAGGCGAGCACGCAAAAACTTATAACCAAATCACTGAGAATATTCTCAAGAGGATAAAGCAAGAAGAAGAAATGATCATCCGACCAAATATCGTCATTGAGTAGAGGTTTCTTCAGAAAGAAAGATTGTTAACCAATTGATTATACTGAAGGATCTGCGAGATGGTTGCGGAGCATCTCTTGGTAGGATTTTGTCATTTCAGAGACGAATTGTTCCTGATCTTCGACTTCAAGCACATTTTTACAAACATGAGAACTGTACCGTGCAGCCGCATATAAAAAGGCCATATGCAATTCAACAGCAGGGACCCGTTGATTACTTCTGTTCGCAACATTAATGAACTTGTCAGCAATATTCATAAATTGATCAGGTGATATCTTGCTTAATGGTTCAGCATCATTATTTTCGGTCATAGTTCCAAATACCTTGTAAATTTGTGCACGATTGAAGTTTTAAAGGTACCCTATCTTGGAGAACAACGACAGATCAATCAAGAGGGAGATTAAAAAAATGCCTCAGCAAAAAAGCCGAGGCATGTATAGAAAAAATGATTAAAATTTCAGAAGGGTGTTAGCTCCCTCTTAATTGATAGCTTTAATGCTTGGTCTTGCTAGCTTTGGCAAAAGCGGCGGCAAATGGGTTTGAATTATCAATTTCTGTGGATCTGTCTTCGGTTGATTTCGTTGAAGAGTAAGATTTATTATGTCCACCTTGATCCGAACGTTTATTGCTCACCACATCCTGCTCTGCTTTACGCGTAGCATCTAAACCATCGGCAGATTTCATAGAGAGCCCAATGCGTTTACGCGCAACATCGACTTCAGTCACGCGAACCTTTACAATAGCTCCCGTTTTAACAATTTCATGTGGATCGCTGACAAATTTGTCTGCCAGTTGAGAAATATGTACTAGTCCATCTTGATGCACACCAACATCAACAAATGCACCAAAATTCGTCACGTTTGTTACTACGCCTTCAAGCTGCATGCCTTCTTTCAGATCAGTGATTTTCTCAACACCGTCAGCGAAACTTGCAACTTCAAATGTTGGGCGTGGATCACGGCCAGGTTTATCAAGCTCAGATAAAATATCAGTCACGGTCGGCACGCCAAATTGCTCATCAGCAAAAGAACCTGCATCTAGTCCTTTTAGAAAAGAGCTATCTCCAATAAGTTGGTCGATTGCACGCCCAGTCGTTTCTGCAATTTTCTTAACAACAGAATAAGCTTCAGGATGTACGCCAGATTGGTCAAGTGGGTTTTTGCCTTCACGTATACGTAAAAAACCCGCCGCTTGCTCAAACGCTTTTGGTCCGAGCCGGGTCACCTTTTTTAACTCTTGGCGAGATTTAAAGGCGCCATGTTGATTTCTATAGGAAACGATGTTAGTAGCCAAAGTTTGGTTTAAACCAGAAATATGACTAAGCAATTCAGCAGACGCCATATTCAGATCAACGCCAACAGAGTTCACACAATCTTCCACTGCAGCATCAAGTGAGCGTTGCAGCGCAGCTTGATCAACATCATGTTGATATTGGCCAACACCAATAGCTTTCGCTTCAATTTTAACAAGTTCGGCAAGAGGATCTTGCAAACGCCGAGCAATTGAAACCGCGCCGCGAATTGAAACATCAAGGTCAGGAAATTCTTTTGAGGCTAACTCAGAGGCTGAGTAAACAGAAGCGCCAGCTTCAGAAACAATGATTTTAACAAGCTTGCGATCAGAGCATCGTTTAATAAGTTCAGCCGCTAAACGGTCAGTTTCACGTGACGCTGTCCCATTGCCAATACTAATGATTTCCACATTATGCTTTTGAACCAAAGCGGTTAATGTTTTAAGAGATCCTTCGATATCATTACGCGGCTCATTCGGGTAAATCGTTGAATAATCTACAAGTTTACCGGTTTTATCAACAACTGCTACCTTCACACCAGTTCTAAACCCAGGGTCAAGGCCGATGGTTGCCCGGGCACCGGCAGGAGCCGCTAACATTAAATCTTTCAAGTTTTGTGAGAATACACGAATAGCTTCAAGCTCCGCTTTTTCACGTAAGTCTTGAATAAGATCGCCTGAAATTTTCTTATGGAGCTTGCTTTTCCAGGTTTTATGAACGGTGTCTTTCAACCAATTGTTTCGAGCTTGCGATCCACCGTTAAATTGAAATTCAGACGAAATTCTTCTCTCACATGGATGGATGTCCGTAGTCTCATCTTCAATATCGAGCCCTAATGAAATCACACCTTCACGTTCAGCCCGCAAAAGAGCAAGAGCCCTGTGAGGAGGAATGTCTTTAAAATCCTGTTCAAAAGAAAAATAGTCAGCAAATTTTGCGCCTTCTTCTTCTTTGCCTTTTTTAACTTTTGTTTTAACAGAACCATCCTGGCGCATAGTCCCACGCAAAGATCCTAAAAGTTCAGCCTTTTCAGTCAGGCTTTCACTAACAATGTCAGCTGCACCTTCTAAAACAGCATCAATATCAGCAACCCCTTTGTCTGGTGAGATATAGCCTTCAGCTATTTTAAAGGGGTCAAGGTTCGGTGAGTTTACCAATTCTTTTGCCAAGGGCTCTAGCCCTGCTTCTCTGGCAATTTGAGCTTTTGTTCTGCGTTTTGGCTTAAAGGGGAGGTAAAGATCTTCCAACTCAGATCGCGTCATTACGCCATTGATTTTTTTGAGTAATTGGTCATCAAGCTTGCCTTGCCCTTCAATCGTCTTGACGATGCTGGCGCGTCTTTGCTCTAAGTCGCGAAGATAGGTCAGACGTTCCTCAATTTTTCGTAATTGATTATCGTCAAGCCCACCAGTGCGCTCTTTTCTATAGCGAGCTATAAACGGTACGGTTGCACCCTCATCAATTAAAGTGACAGCAACTTCGACCTGGTTAGGGCGAGCATTAATTTCAGAAGCTATAAGCGTCTCGATTTGAGCCATATTCTAAATCTCTTAAAAGTGAAAATAAATTAAAAACATTTGGTTGAACAATGAGTTGAACTAGGGGAAGACCCTAGGTTTGCGATCAATTCTTAATTGGATCAAGCCAATGATTGAGGCCATCCTAATTGAAGAAGAATCAATATAGCAAAACTATAGAAGAACTGAGGAGAAATAAAGAAACATCAACAAATCAGTAAAACAAGCATTAACAATGAATGTATTGTGAGCAATCACACATACCTCCTGCCTCCTTTTCCATAAAAGTGCAACCTCACTTAAAGAATTGTCTTTGGTGAATTTCAAACTTTAAAAGGAGATCAAAATGATCAATACATTAAGTAAAACCCTTGTTATCGCCGGCATGAGCGTTGCCCTCTTAGGAGGAGTAGCCGAAGCTAAAAATAACAAAAACAACCGTTTTAACGAAAAAATTCAAAAAACGGAGGTTTCTCAGAAGAAATCAAAAAGAGCACAACAAAATCGTGCTTCGAAGCGTCAATTAAAACGAAGTGCTTTCAATCAAAGAGCTTCATTGACCGAAAAAAGAACGAAACGAGCGCAAAAACAAAATAAACTGATTAAGCGTGTGAATATCAAAAGATCACTTAAGACAACGCAAAGACCAATGGCAAGGCCTTTAAAAAAGGTAACGCCCTTGCCAGATAAACGAGTGACTACCCCTAAAATCATTTTGGGAACTGATAAACGGGTCACAACACCAAAAACTGTAGTGACGGAAAAAAATCAAGACCCCACATCTGGTCGATTAAATGCTCGTAAAAACAAAGACGAGTATTTTAAATGTGCCAAATTCAGTACATCTGTTTTAAATTCATGTATGGCAGATGCGAATAGAAAAGGCCAAACAACCAAACCATGCCTTACTCATTATCAAGGTAATATAGGTCGTTGCCAGGCTAAGTTTCTATAAACAGTTTTAGGAGATTACAAAAAAGAGGGAGGCGCTGATAACCTCCCTCACTTAAGTATTTAAGATTGAGTAGGCTTAAATGCCTTAGCCTGTAAACGCACTAAAGGCAAAACCCTTGCCATCCTTTTCCAATTTACCAGCATTGGGGAAACCAAAGTGATATCCCGCAACAACAGCTTTCTCTTCAAGAACACGATTGAATAATTTAACGCGGCTTTCTTGAGCAGCACTCGGGTCTCCATCAAAAACAAGATGCCAGTTTGGGTTTTTAAGGAAAAGAGCGGGCAAATTGGCAGCATCTCCAGCAATAATCAGTTGTTTATCACCGCTACTTACATGAAAAGCAGTATGACCTGGTGTATGTCCATAAGCTGGAATAGAGCGAACGCCGGGCATTAGTTGTTGTTCACCTTCGTCAAACAGGGTTACATTCTTCCATTTAGGGAAAGTGGCTTGAATGCGTAAGGCCAAACCTTGACGGCGTTTTGGTAATTTTGAAATGATCGCAGGGTCAGTCCAAAATTTATATTCCTTAGATGGCATCATGATTTCTGCATTTGGAAAAATTTGTTCATTCGTACCTTTTGCCATAAGTCCGAATATATGATCTGGGTGAAAATGAGAGATAAGAATAGTATCAATAGACTTGGCTTTCACCCCGGCAGCCTGTAAATTCTTCATCATTAAGCCTGCATCAGGTGAAAGTTGACCACCAGTGCCGCTATCAACCAAAACAGTTTTCTTGCCAATTTTCAAAACAGTTTGAGAAAATTCAATTGGCATAAATTCAGTCGTTAAACCACCCTTTTTCAGAGCAGATTTCATATCGTCAAGACTAGCATTGCGTATGAAGTTTTGATCATGCGGCTTTTTCCAAATGCCATCATATAGCGATGTGCAGCGCACATCGCCAATATCATAATTGACAAACCCTTGTGTCAATTTTGTTTGTGCCAAGGCATCGGGGATAACAGCCATAGGACCACAAAGTCCAAGTACAGCTGCACCGCTTGCTGAGACAACAAGCTCGCGGCGTGAAATATCTGACATAATTTTCCGTCCTTAATTTAATAATTGTCGAGGGAGCTCTCTTTGTTCTGTCAAGAATATAACTCAATATTTTAACAATTGTAGGGCGCTAAGTTCAAAGGTTTGTGATTGAGTTAAAAGAGGTATCAGGTGAAAAATAAGAAGACATCACTTGCCCTGACATACATTCCCTAAAACGAAATGAAATTGTCGCGGATAATTGAGTGCTGAACTTTATGAAATGGAACCGACTAAAGATATCTAGATGAATATTAGCTAAAAATTTCAAGTGATTTGGGTGTTGAAAACTAAGCTGGACGGTCGCATTAGCTGCGCTCCTCATGGTTGTAAAATAAGCGGTTGCATAAGAAAAAAGCAATCCAGTTCTTTAGTCGAAAATTTTAAAAATAAATTTGAATAAAGATTGGGCAACGAGCTGCTTATTTTGTAAGCACTTGAAAAATAAGGTGTTTTTTTAGTGAAAAACACGGATTCAATTTGCATCATTATTTTTTTGTAACTATCTTGATCAGGAATATTGGAGACAATAACAAATTTTATTTTTCTACCGGGGGTATCCGAAAATGAAAATGAATAGTCATTCACTGGGCAAGTTAGCGTTTATATCGGCGCTGCTAGCAGCACCATTAAGTGCTCATGCCGGTGAAGCTCTTTTCGATGCGATTAAAGCAGGTAAGCTGTCAATTGATGAGAGATACAGATATGAATATGTAGACCAAGATGGCATTGCAGAAGAAGCGAATGCATCAACATTGAGAAGCCGGGTTGGATGGAAATCAGGCAGCTTTTATGGCTTAACTTTAGGTGTAGAGTTTGAAGCGGTTACCAATGTAGGTGGAGATGAGTTTAACAACACAATTAACGGTCAAACTCAATTCCCAGTTGTTGCTGATGTAAAGTCTCATGAACTAAATCAACTTTATATGCAATATTCAGGTTTACCAGGAACAGTTGCAAAAATTGGTCGCCAAGTGATCACTGTTGATAATCATCGTTTTGTTGGACACGTCGGATGGCGCCAAAACAACCAGACATTTGACGCTGGCATGGTAAAAAACACATCAATTCCTGGTCTCACACTTACCTATGGTTACATTGATAAAGTGAACCGTATTTTTGGTAATGATTCACCAAATGGTGATTGGGATAGTGAAAGCCATATTCTACATGCTGGCTATAAAATCAACGGCGTAGGTGTTGTAAAGGGTTATGGATTTTTACTCGACTTTGATGAAGATAGCCCCGCAAATTCAAACGCGTCTTACGGTATCTCTCTTAATGGCAAAAGAGAATATGCAGGCTACGGTTTGCATTACTATGCTGAATATGCTCATCAGGAAGATTATGGTAGCAATACATTAGAGTATGAAGCCGACTACTATCATCTTGCACTAGGTTTATCTAAATCTGGCTTAAAGACAACGGTCGGTTATGAAGTTCTAGGCGCTGATGATGATACAGCAGGACGCTTTAGAACACCATTAGCCACATTGCATAAATTCAACGGTTTTGCTGATAAGTTCCTAGTAACTCCAGAAAATGGTTTGGAAGATTTTTATGTTGATGTGACATACAAAGTCAAAAACGCACCTGGTCAACTATCAATCTTCAATGGGCTACTTCTTAAAGCTCAATATCACGACTTCAAGTCTGAAGAAGGTTCAATTGACTACGGCACAGAATTTGATTTCTACGCAAAGATGCCTTTAAGAAGAGGTGTATATGTAGAAGCCAAATACGCAAACTACAATGCAGATCAATTTGCGACAGACACTGAGAAATTTATCATGGGTGTCGGTTGGAAATATTAATTTCCTAAATTAAAAAAAGAAGTCATAACCATTCATGGCTTCTTTTCTTGATCATTAAACTCTCCTAACTAAACTGCACCTGCTGGAGTTCCTATACCAGTAGGTGCTTTTTTTTGAGAATTTTTTGGATGGCGTTAATGAGGTAATAAATTTTAGCTTAAGCACTGAGGGCTTTTTCAGCTAGAACACATTTCAAAATGCCATAGCTATAACGCCCTTCAAGAGCTTCATAACTTGGTTTCAATTGACCGGTTTCAAATATATTCTGTTCTTCAAAAGCTTGACTAATTTCAACAATGGCAATCTCATCAATTTCTTGCAAATCTTTGATCTCAAGAACACCACCTTCAATGGCATCCGCAAAATGATCATAAATGGTCGAAATGCCAATGCTGCGTTTTTCTGAAATAACGTCAGGTTTACACCCTTGTAGATGCAAAAGTAAGGTCTGGTTCACCGTATCAGAGAGCTTGTTATCAAGTGCGGCTAGTGGAGGGTGAGCTTTGATAACCTTTAAAAAGTCTTCTCCATATCGACCAATCTTACTCTCGCCGAGCCCCGTTATATTATAAAGCCCAGTTGTTGTTTTCGGCCGTACAGTAACCAGTTCCTCAAAAGTGCGGTTATGACAAATAACATAAGGGGCAACCTTTTGTGTTGCTGCTAATTCTGTTCGCAGCGCAATTAAAGCATCCCATAAAGGTTTGTCAGCTGCTGGAATTTTCGTGTCTTTAGCACGACTTGAGCGTTTGGATTTAGCCGTGAGACGCAAGCGTCTCAACTGAAACATACCCTCTCCCTTTAAGAGTGGGCGGCATGTTTCGCTTAATCGAAGGCCACCATATTTATCATGGTCAGATAACAAAAAACCACGCGCAATAAGTTGCCTGAAAATGCTACGCCACTCTTTATCACTGATATCACTACCAATACCAAACGTTGAGACCTGGTCATGATTGTTCTGAATGATGCGCTCATCAGTGGTGCCAAGCAAAACTTTTATCAGATAGGAAACGCCAAAACGTTGCCCTGTTCGATAAACAGTTGAAAGGGCTTTTTGAGCAAGCTGAAGACCATCAAATGTCTCAGGTGGTGATATGCAGTTATCACAATTGCCACAGTTCCTACTGTTCCCCTGAGTGTCTTGTATGTCGTGTTCTTCCTGGGTCTCTTCTGTTTTTTGCTCAAAATCAGGTTCTTGGCCAAAATAAGTAAGCAGATGTTCCCGCCGACAAGTCGTTGCTTCGCATAAGCCAAGGAGAGCGTCTAGTTTTTGCCTCTCAACCCGCTTCTGTACATCTCCAGCGTCAGAGTTTTCAATCCATTGCTGGTAAGTAATAACGTCATTGAGGCCATAGGCCATCCAGCTATTAGCCGGTTCACCATCACGTCCAGCACGTCCGGTTTCTTGATAATAAGATTCAATCGATTTTGGTAAATTCAAATGAGCGACAAAGCGAACATCGGGCTTATCTATCCCCATACCAAAAGCAACGGTTGCAACCATCACAATGCCATCTTCTCTCAAAAAACGCGTTTGCGCCTCTCGGCGGATGGCAGCATCCATACCCGCATGATAGGGAAGGGCTGTACGACCTTTTTTTGAAAGCCACTCAGCTGTTTCTTCAACCTTTTTGCGAGATAGGCAATAAATGATGCCGGCATCAGTGGTATGTTCTGCTTCTAAAAAACGCCAAAGCTGTTCCCGGTTGCTCCCACCTTCTGCAATTGTATAACGGATATTCGGGCGGTCAAAACTCGCAATAAATTGAGCAGCACCTGTTAAACGTAGCTGCTCAACTATCTCAGCTTTAGTTCTTTGATCTGCTGTTGCGGTCAAGGCAATGCGCGGCACATGAGGAAAGAGATCTGCTAATGTTGAAAGCTGTTGGTACTCAGGTCTGAAATCATGCCCCCATTGGGAAACACAGTGAGCTTCATCAATCGCAAAGAGGGATAGGTCGGCGCTTGCCAATAGCTCGAGCATTCGATTTGAAAGTAAGCGCTCCGGTGCAACATAGAGAAGGTCCAAAGAGCCATTCAGCAATTGCTCCTGAACTTCTCGTTGCTGGACTTGTGTTTGCGTGGAGTTTAAAAAAGCGGCCTTTACACCCAGTTGAATAAGAGCGTCTACCTGATCTTGCATCAAAGCAATCAATGGAGAGACAACTATGCCAGTTCCCGGGCGCACTAGGGCAGGGATCTGATAGCAAAGGGATTTGCCGCCACCAGTAGGCATAAGGGTGAGGCAATCGCCGCCGCCAATCAATGTTTCAATCACTGAAGCTTGGTGGCTGCGAAAATCATCATAACCAAATGTTTTTTTGAGAATTTCCCGCGCTCTTAACATTGGAAATAAATATCATAGCCACTATCATTAAGCGATATGCCAGTCAGCCTTGCACACAGAAGATATGGTATGAAGCATTTTAAAAGAACACTCTGTCAGCAAGAGATAAAACTCTTTATGTGTCACTAATCTCAAGTTCCGTGAGAAACATTTTCTTGAGTTTTTTTTCATTAATAACAGCATCTTCAAGAGTATATTGTCGAAACACATCAATAAAAGCAGAAATTGCCTCATGCATGATAGTTTGAGCACCACAATTACCTGCAATTTTGCAGTTATTTTTTTCAGGATCAAGACAGGAAACAAGGTGAAAATCTGCTTCCATTTTATGAATGACGTCGCCAAGGTTAATTTCAGAAGGAGGACAGGCTAAACGAAGACCACCATTGCGCCCACGTTCACTAATAACAAATTTATGATGAACAAGCTCTTGAGCAACTTTCATCATATGATTCTTTGAAATTTGATATCGCTCAGAAATATCACTAATCGTAGCTAATTTATCATCACGGATAGCAAGAAAAATGAGGGTTCTAATGGCATAGTCTGTGTGAACTGTTAAGCGCATGTAAGGTCCTGATTAAATTAGCTGTTCAAAACATACTTTAATATAGAATGTATTAAAAGATACATATTTATTCTCATTTAAGGCCCTGCAAAGGCTCATTAAAGGCCTGAGTCTGTAGATCAGACACGAATTTATAGAATATGGATGAATAGCAGTCTTTAATCTAAATTAAATTGTACAAGGAAATCGGAAATATATGTAAGTCTGGGGTTAGAGCCTAGTTGACAATTTTTGATGTCTATGGCATTAAACCCCTAGAAAAGGCCAGTTTTTTTAGCTGGCCTCTGTTTTTTGTGCGATTGCTCGTTTTTTTAACGCTTAATCGTTAATGACGCAGATATTAGACCTAAAGCGGTCGTTTATTTTCTACACTAATCTAGGCATGCCTTAATCCAATAAGTCATTCTTTAATATAGCACTGAATTCAGTGGGTTATTAATTTTGAATGATTTCAAAATATTGTGATTAATTAGGGTGCTAGAAGACGTAGAAACAAACGAATTAACGTAATAGGGCCATATTTAACTTACGATATTCGGATTAAAAACAATGAAGATCAGAAATTCACTTAAGTCGCTTGCAAAGCGCCATCGGGATAACCGCGTTGTACGTCGTCGTGGCCGCCTTTATGTAATTAACAAAACAAACCCAAGATTTAAAGCGCGCCAAGGTTAATCTTAGAAGGTTAATCTAAGAAACCTAATTGTAGCGCATTAGCTTAAGTCTAATGGATTGAATAAAAAAGCCGCTTTGCATTTATCTGCAAAGCGGCTTTTCGTCTTTTCGCGACTTTCATAAAAAGAAAAAGCCTAGCCTCTTTCAGACAGCCTGAAATGACCCCAATGCGGTTGCTAGTGGGCAACAGAAGTACAACTAAGAAGTGCGGTTGTTTATGGGCAACCTAAAGCACCACTACGAAGAACGGTTGCTAATGGCCAACCTGAAGCGTCACTAATAAGCAATAGCCGTGAGAGATAATCAAATTCCCCTTATTCCTCGTCACTGCTCAAATGACCCTGCTTATCTTTGTAATGCCCCTTAAGGTCATCCCTAACAGTGCCACTCCAAGGCTCAATTCCAGCCACATAAGCCGCGCGCGCAAGCAGATGAGCGGAGATCGGTGCGGTTAGTAAAAAGAAGGCCACACCGGCAAGAGCACGAGATGCGATGTTAATTTCACCCGCATGAATTGCAATTGTAACAAGCATCAAGCCAGAGCCAAATGTCCCCGCCTTACTTGCTGCATGCATTCGGGTATAAACATCCGGTAATCGAAGTAAACCAATGGCGGCGATCAAATTAAAAATTGCAGCAGCAATTAAAAGACATCCGAGAAAAATATCCAGCATCAGTTTGTCTCTCCATTTGTCTTAACTTCTTGAGTACCATCACCATCTTCAATGTCTTCTAGCTTGTCACCAGCTGGTGTATCGTTTGTTTCACCACGGTGCATAAGCAAACGAGCAAAAGCAACTGTTGCCAAAAACCCAACCAGACCTAACGCAATCGCCATATCTAGGTATGCATAAAAACCAGTATGAAGGGTAAAGATGGCGATAAAGCCAATTCCTAATGTCACCAGCATATCAAGCGATAGAATACGGTCTGCTAAAGTTGTTCCTAAAATCAATCTGAGGATTGTAAAGAGGAAAGCAATAATGGTGAGACCAAACGAAATATAGATAGAGAGTTCAAAAAATTCTTGCGGCGTCATCTTAAGGCCTCCAAAATTTTGCGCTCAAATCCTTCAGCAATATCTTTGCGCAACGCTTCAACATCTTCCACATCAACACAATGAATATAAAGTGTTTTGTTATCATCAGACACATCAACACTAAGCGTGCCAGGCGTTAAAGTGATCAGATTAGCAAGCAAAGTTATTTCATGCGGCGCATCAACTGTTAGCGGAAAAGAGATAAAGCTAGGTTTGTAGGATTGACCAGGTTTTAGAACCAGCCATGCTACCCGCAAAACAGACATGAACAATTCTTTCAAAAACAAAACGATCAATCCAAGGATGAGCCAGGTTCTGTTAAAATATTTCGAGGTGCCAAATTGTTCTCTAATGAGCCAAAGCGCAGCGCTGGAAATAAGAAAACCAAAGATCAGATTGATAAACGTAAAAGTGCCTTGAACAGCACACCAGGTAAAGGCCAGCAACACATTGATTAGAAAAATCTTGTTCATAAAGCACCTCCAAAAACGGCTGCAATATAAGAGCTGGTATCAACAAGCCCTTTGGCTCCCATAGAAGAAAGGTCAAATAAGAAACCAGGAGCAATACCAACGATTGTCACCAAAATCATAAGTAGTAAAACGGGCACATATTGCAGTTTGGAATAGACCGAAAGTTTCTTGGCTTGTCCTGCAACTTCATCTTCGGCGTTTGGCGTAAGTGGTCGCCAAAATCCAAAAGCAAAAGCCCGCCCGAGTGAAATGATAGAGAGAAAACTGCTAAAGATGATAGCAAATGTACCAACATAAGCTTCTTGCTTGATCGTCTCTGAAATCAAAACAAATTTAGGCCAGAAACCAGAGAAAGGTGGAAAGCCCATGGCAACAAAGCCCAAACCTAAAAACAACAAGCTTAAAAGAGGTAAGTCTTTGTTTATGCCAGAAAGAGAGCGCAAATCAAGACTGCCGCGATGCTCATAAATAACACCGGCAATAAGGAACAAAGCCGTCATGATGAGAATAGAGTGGACCATATAGAATATAGTTGCCGTGAGGGCGGTCTCAGTTCCAATAGAAATACCAATGAGCATGAAACCAATAGAGGCGACCAGAAGGAAACTAAACAATCGGCGCAAATCCGTTTGAGCCACAGCACCTAATGCGCCGCAAATTGCAGTCCCCACACCTACATAAAACATCACATCCATTAACCAGCTGTCACCAGCAACAGGAAGAATAATCGTAAAGGTCCGAAGAAGAGAATAAGCCCCAACCTTAGTCAACAAGCCAGCAAACAGAGCTGATACAACAATTTTCGGCGTATGATATGATGCAGGCAGCCAGAAATACAAAGGAAAAGCTGCAGCTTTCATAGAAAAGGCAAGGAGGTAAAGGCCAGAGACGACAACCAGAGGGCCTTCGAATTTCAAAGGAGCAACGATCTTGCTGAGGTCAGCCATATTCAAAGTGCCATACAGCCCATAAAGATAGCCTGTCGCAATGAGAAACAATGTCGTCGCAATCAAACTTAAGAAACAATATTTTACAGCGCCATCTAATTGTTTGCGCGTGCCCCCAAGTACGATTAGGCCAAAAGAAGAAATCACAAACACTTCAAACCAAACATAAAGGTTGAAAATATCTCCGGTTAAAAAAGAACCATTGACCCCAACCAAAAGTGTAAGAATAAGCGGATAAAACCCAAACCGGCGTTCTCTTGCTGAAGCATCGCCCATGCCATAAAGAGCCACACAAAACACAGCCAATGAGGACGTCAGGGTTAATGTTGCACCAAGGAAATCGGCTGTAAAACTAATACCAAATGGCGGCAGCCAATTGCCCATGGTCATAGCCAGGGGCCCTTCCAGCTTAACCTTCATTAAAAGCTCAAAACTGGCATATATATTCCCGGCAAGCGCTAAGAGTGCAATGTAAGGGTGCAGCCCGACAGAGCGTCTGAAAATGATCAAAATCGCAGCCGTCACCAGTGGGATTACAACCGGCGCCAGAATGTACCAATCAATTGCAGCAGTTGCAGTTTGCAGCATCGCCCCTTCTGTAGAGATGGTTTTCATAAATTAATACCCTTTTGGCAAATGAGAAGGTTCAATCGGTTCTGCAATACGCATCTTGGCAGTGTCATCGGTCCCAATTTCTTGATAAGCCCGATAAGAAAGCACAAGCACAAAAGCAAACAAGGCGAAGGAGATCACAATCGCTGTAAGAATAAGCGCTTGCGGAAGCGGATTAGCAATCGACGCCTCAGCTACCTTTGCCCCTTTTTCAATAATGGGAGGAACACCTCTTGTGATGCGGCCAGATGTGAAAATAAGAAGGTTCACACCATTGCCAAGCAAGGCAATGCCAATGAGAATGCGCACCAAACTTTGCGATAGTAAAAGATAAACACTACAGGCAAAATAAAGACCAACTAAAATTGAAAGATAGCTTTCCATGTGTCTTTACTCCTTCTCTTCTAACGCTAGAGCAATAGTCACAAGCGAGCCAACAACAACAAGCCAAACACCTATGTCAAACATCAACGGAGTTGACAAAGGCACTTCAACTCCCTTTGCAATTTCAGGGAACCACCACAAACCGGTAAGGAAAGGTACGCCCTTATATAAAGAAATTACACCGCTTAATGCAGAGAGAAGCATGCCAAAAGCTGCAATTGAAATAGGGTGAAAATAAAGCGCACGGCGCACAGGTGCTACACCACAAGCAATGCCATAAAGCGCAAAAGCTGACGCCGCAATGAGACCGCCAATAAACCCGCCACCAGGGTCATTATGCCCAGCAAGTAAAACAACAATAGAGTAGATAACCATTAAGCTGGTTAGTAGCGGGACAATGGTTCTTAAAATCAGAGTGTTCATGAAGTCTCCTTAAGCGTTTGGGAGCCTTTAGATGTTTTTGTTTTAATGTCGGGCTTATCTCTATCAGGAATAGCTTTAACTCGAATGAGCGCAAGTGCAGAGACACCGGTTATAAGCACCACAGTAATTTCACCAAGTGTATCAATCGCTCTGAAGTCAACCAGAATAACATTCACAATGTTACGGCCATGAGCAATCGCAGCTGAGTAAGTTGAGAAAAACTCGGAAAGGCGCATATCAAGCGGCATCTGAGTGATATTCATCAACAATGCCCCCATACCAACACCAACACTAATTGCGACAAGCCCATCAAATAGTAGAGAGATTGTGCTGCGTCTGTCTTGTTTCATGAGTTGCAAGCGTGTGAGCACAAGAGCGATAATCACAACAGAAAGGGTCTCAACCATAAATTGGGTAAAAGATAAATCTGGTGCGCCAAACAACATAAAGATAAGAGCCACAGAGAAACCCTGTATGCCAAGAGAGATAATGGCTGTGAGGCGGGTGTTGGCAAACACAACTTGTAAGAGACCAACCGCCAGGATCACAAAAACACCAATTTCCCATAATCGTAGTTCAGGAAACTCTGGCATTTTCGGCCAAATATTAAGTGAATACATAGGCACAAGCATCGTGAGAGCTGTAATTAAAAAGGTGATCCGCATGTAGGTGCGAATTTCACCTGTTTGTAAAATGCGTGTGAAATGCCCGGCAAACCAAGTGAGAAAACAAATGGCCTGATCAAACCCTTTATCCGGCCCCCAATTGATAAAGTTTAAGATCTTATCAAAAATCTTTTTCAGTTCAGCAGTGAAAGCAAAAACAGCAATCCCCAAACCAACAGTGACAACACTAAGAATAAGCGCTGGGTTAATTCCATGCCATAGATGTAAATCAAGAGTGACCTCTTTACCAGCAACAGCACTTACCATTGGCGCAAAGAAATGCGCTTGCATAAATTGAAGGGCAAATACAGCGGTGACTAAGCCTGTGATTGATAAAACCAACGGCCCAAGGAACAGCATCAATGACCCCTCATGCACAGCCTTTGGTGGATCAATCCACTTACCCATAAAGGGACGAATGGCAATGCTCGCCGCAACACCAAACATCAGTGCATTCCCAACAATAGCAACGATCGCAATCACCCATTCATGCAAGCCACCATGGGTCAAGGAATGATAAATTGATTCTTTAGCCAAGAAGCCAATAAAGGGCGGAAGACCGCACATGGAAAGTGCTGCTAGGGCTGCAGCCAGGGCTGTGATGGGCATAGCGCTACGAAGGCCGCTGAGCTTATCAATCTGCCGTGTTCCAGCCTCATGATCCACGGTGCCAACCACCATGAACAAAGCCCCTTTGAAGAAAGAGTGAGCAATTAGATAAAGCACAGCCCCCTCAATGGCCCGCTCACCCCCAACACCAAGCATCAAGACAAGAAGTCCCAGCGAGGCAACTGTCGTATAGGCCAGCATTAATTTCATATCTTTATCACGGACAGCAAGCACTGTACCAACAATCAAGGTCGCACCACCAAACAACGGCAGAACAGTCTCCCAAAGCTCAGTTTCCCCAAGCATCGGATAAGTTCGCATAAGAAGAAACACACCAGCTTTCACCATAGTTGCAGAGTGCAGATAAGCTGATACTGGAGTTGGTGCTTCCATCGCGTTAGGTAACCAGGAATGGAACGGAACTTGAGCCGATTTGGTAAACGCACCGGCCATAACCAGCCAAAAAATCAGGCTGTAAAGTCCATGTTCTTTAATAACCTCACCTTTGGAGAGCAATTCAGAGAGCTCAAAAGTCCCTCCAACAAGGCCAAGAAGAGCAAATCCTGCCAACATCACCAACCCACCCAGACCGGTGATGATTAAGGCTTGTAAGGCGGCGCGCCGTGAAGCTTCGCGCTCATTATCAAACCCAATAAGAAGGAAAGAGGTAATTGACGTCAGCTCCCAAAACACAAACAGGGTAATAAGATTGTCTGAGACAACCAACCCAAGCATGGAGCCCATAAATGCTAATAGAACAGCTAAGAAACGTCCGAGATGTTGATGGCCTTTTAAATAACCGCCAGCATAGATAACAATGAAAAAGCCAATACCTAAGATTAGGAATGCAAAAGTAAGACTAAGTCCATCAATCATAAAGGAATAATTAATGCCAAATCCAGAGAGCCATTCATGGGATTGTAAAACCGTTTCCCCTTTGGCCACAGCGGGAACAAAGTCAAAAAAACGATACAGCAAATAGCCAGGAACCAGAGCTAAAATCCAGCTCGCCCGATGACCCATGAGAAGAACAAGCACTGGCGCAAGAAGTGCCGCCAAAAAAGGAGTGAGAACTAAATAGCCAATCACAAGAAGCCTCTTTATTTCAGGTTAAAACCAGCAATGTAAGCGAGAACAAATCGAAAGACCGGTAAAATCATTAATCAACTGAACAAAACAATTGAACAAGGATACAAAAAAATACAGAAAGATACAAAAAGATACTGAACTCAAAATATCAGAAAAACCTATTCTTAAATAACGTACAGCCTTTACAGTTTGCACTTAGTTTTGGTCTGCGGTTAATGTCAGCCAGTTATTTCTTCAAGAATATAAGACACGTTCTGTAACTAGAATAAAAATGGAATTATAATAATCAAAGAACGAGAGTAAAAATATCGCTCATTTCAAACTTTTCAACCCAAACAATAGCAATGATTTTTTTTAAATTTCAAGCCATTGCTCTTAGAGAGAGTAGGTTATCCCAAACAAAACAATTGGTATTCATCTTAATAGGCTCAAACCACGGTAAAAAATACAAAAATCAGTCATCAATCGGCTAGCGATACGGGTTCAATAATGATAGAACCAACAGTTCAAATCATTTTATGTGATTTTTGAGGATCACAATCAAATATTAGGCACTTTCAATTTTCAGGACAAATCTATGAGCACTCTGTCTGCACCAAAAGCCGAAAAACGACTAATTTCAAACTCACATCATGGTCTTAATTATGAAGACCCCTATCACTGGCTCCGCGCAGATAATTGGCAAGAAGTCATGACAAACCCATCTAAATTAGATGACGAAATCAGGGCGTACTTAGAAGCTGAAAATGCCTATACAGAGGAAACCCTAAAAGACACCTCACCATTGCAAAGTACGCTATTTGAAGAACTAAAAGGGCGTATCAAACAAGATGATAGCTCTGTCCCTCAACCTGATGGGGAATGGAGTTATTATATCTCTTATGTTCAAGATGGCGAACACCCTTTATATTGCCGAAAACATAACGTAACAGGCGAAGAAGCTATACTATTAGATGGCAACAAATTAAGTGAAGGCAAAGCTTATTTCCAATTTGGTGGCATCAGTCACAGCCCAAATCATGAACTTATCGCCTGGTCAGTCGATGACAAAGGCTCGGAATACTACACAGCCTATATTAGGGATGTTAAAACAGGCCAGGATCGCGAACAAACTATAGAAAAAACAACAGGAAACATCTGTTGGGGCAATGACAGCCAAACTCTTTATTATGTTCAAAGAGATGACAACCACCGCCCAGCCTTTGTATTCAGACACATAATTAACACAGCAGATACAACTGATGAATTGGTCTACAAAGAGCAAGACCCAGGCTTTTTTGTTAACATTGGGACAACCCAATCAAACAAATATATGGTCATTAATGCCTCCGGTCACGAAACATCAGAATGGCACTTAATCGATGCTGATAATCCAAAGGGCGCACCAAAATGTGTTGCAGCACGCATAAGCGGGCATGAATATTCCATCGAAGAAAGAAATGGCACGTTATACATCCTCACCAACAAAGATGATGCCGAAGATTTTAAAATTGTAACGACATCTGTTGAGCAAACAACAATGGAAAACTGGCAAGATCTAATCGACCATCAACCAGGCCGTTTAATAATAGATATTAATATCTTCGCTGATTACATGGTGCATCTAGAGCGTGAAAATGGTCTCCCACGTATTGTCATACGTGACCTTGAAACAAATTCATCTCATGCGATTGAATTTGATGAAGAAGCTTATTCACTAGGACTTTCAAGTGGTTATGAGTTTAAAACAGATTTAATCCGCTTCACTTACTCATCTATGACCACGCCTGCCCAAATATTTGATTATAATATGAACACGAAGGACCGTGTATTGCGCAAAACGCAAGAAGTTCCATCAGGTCACACAATCGAGGATTATGTCACAAGAAGAGTGATGGCAGACGCCCATGATGGTGAGAAAATTCCTGTCACATTGCTTTATAAAAAAGACACACCGCTCGATGGTTCAGCTCCCTTGTTTCTATATGGCTATGGATCATATGGCATCTCAATGCCAGCAGGTTTTTATGCCAACCATTTAAGCCTCGTTAATCGCGGCTTTATTTACGCCATAGCACACATCCGCGGCGGTAAGGAAAAAGGCTACAATTGGTACAAAAATGGCAAAATGGAACACAAGACAAATAGTTTTAAAGATTTCATTTCAGCCGGTGAATATCTTGTAAAAGAAAATTTCACAACTAAAGGCAATATCGTTGCACATGGTGGTTCAGCCGGTGGCATGCTAATGGGCGCCGTTGTGAACATGAGCCCAGATCTGTTCGCAGGTATTATCGCAGAAGTACCGTTTGTCGATGTTCTGAACACTATGCTTGACGATACCTTGCCATTAACACCGCCAGAGTGGCCAGAGTGGGGTAACCCAATCGAGAGCAAAGAAGCGTATGAGCGCATTAAGAGTTATTCGCCATATGATAATGTCAAAGCGCAGGACTATCCTTCAATGCTTGTCATGGCCGGCTTAACAGATCCTCGTGTCACCTATTGGGAGCCAGCAAAATGGGTTGCAAAACTACGTGATACGAAAACAGATGAAAATAATCTTTGCTTAAAAACAAACATGGAAGCCGGACACGGCGGAGCCTCGGGCCGGTTTGACCATTTAAAAGAAGTGGCATTGGTTCAAAGCTTTGCCTTAAAAGTGGCTAATTTAATCTGATAGATAAGCAAAGTCGCAAAACGCATTGAAAAACATAAGTAAACATGAATAAATAAAGTGTGCAGAGAAAAGCATTGTTGTTCCTGCTGATGCTTTGTGGGTATCTAAAGCACTACTGAAGCGTAGAAAAATAGCGCGGTTGCGAGTAGGCAACTGAAGCGCAGAAAATAGCGCGGTTGCGAGTGGGCAACTGAACGCAGAAAAGAAGGAAATATCGTATGAAGCGCCCCGTGCAGAAAATACTATTATCACTATTAGCAATAGCAGGTCTTTGGGCCACATCACATTTCAAACCAGAGACAGAGCAAGCAACAGCGCGCGACTATGGTAATAAATACAGCTCTGAAAAGCACTATTCTAGGAATCAAAAACATGTAGCCGGCCGTTTTGATTATTATGATTTGGTTCTTTCCTGGTCTCCAACTTATTGCGAAACCGCGGGTAAACATAAACGCGAACCACAATGCACATCCGGTCGTCCTTATTCATTTGTTCTCCATGGCGTTTGGCCACAATATAAAAAAGGCTGGCCACAAAGCTGTCGAACAAAAAAGAACCCATGGATTTCAAGAGAAGTCATTCAATCCATGCTTGATATCATGCCGTCAAAAGGTTTGATCATTCATGAATATAAAAAACATGGCACTTGCTCAGGTCTTACACCTGAAGGCTATTATAAATTATCGCGCAACCTGTATAACAGCGTGAAAATTCCGCCAAGATATCAAAAGCCACGCAAACCAATGTTTATGTCTCCAAAAGAAATCGAAAACGATTTTCTCATTGCAAACCCTGAAATGAAACCTGAGATGATTTCAATCGTGTGTGGCAAACGCCGCTTGAAGGAAATTCGAATTTGTTATGATAAAGGTGGCAAACTAACTGCCTGTGGCCAAAACGAATATCAAAAGAAATTATGCCGCTTGCCAAAGGTCTATTTACCACCAGTGAGATAAAGACATCCTGATTATTCTTGAAATAATAATCGACCTTATAAAAAAGAACATAAAAAAACGAGGCTTTGAAAAAAGCCTCGTTTTTATTTTTGTAACAAATTTCAAAAATTCTCAGTGTGTTTTTTTAGAAGCTAGCAGAAACAGTACCTACAAAACGTTCATCGGCGTTATCACCAAGTACAGGATGGTCATCAGCGATATCAGTATCCCAATAACGCAAATCCAAAGTGAACTTGTCATTCAAACCAATCTCAACACCAGCATTCCAGTAAGCGTATGAATCACCTTCAAATTCATCATCAAGAAAATCAACATAACCGATTAGAGCTGAGAAAGTTGGTTTCATACCACGATACTCACCGAGAGCAATGGCAATTTGCCACTCAGATGTAATCACATCACCAGTTTCACCAGTATAATCAGGTGACCAATAAGTTGAAGAGTTGAATGTGATACGGTCTGTAAGTTCTGTCGATGAAGCAAATTTAAGCTCAACATAATCTAGTTCAGCACCAGCATCTTCAGCTCCAGGGTAAGCATAATAGATGACACCAAGGTCAAATTCAGTGTTCCGCCATTTGCGTTTTAGACCAGCGTAAATATCAATCTCGATATTCGCAACATCATTGCCATTTCCATCAGATCCAAAGTCTAGGTTAGACGCCCAAACACCTGCGTAGAACATTTTATATGTGGCATCAAAACCACCTTGAATGGCAGGGTTTTCTTCTGTTTGAGAAATGCCGCGAAATACATAATCAGACGTAATCGCAACATTGGCAGATAATTCAGGACGATCTGAATGGACAACAGGTGCATCTTTTAAGCTGCCACCACGATTGAATAAATCACCAGCTTGAGCTGATGCAGTACCAAGCAATAAAGCAGTAGAAAAAACTGCTACTGTGCTTGCTAAAAAATTGGACCTCATAGGTAACCCCCAGTAAAAATTGATAATAAAAAAATAAGTAAAAAAAGTGAGTAAGAGAAATAATTTCAAAGCCAATAAAAAATGACCGAAAAATTTAAAACAGCTACCGCAATAACTGATTGTTTCAAATGATAAACTCGAATAACAAATATACCTGATTCGTAATATTCACACGATTACAATTCATCGTGATATTGAATGAAAAACTTAGAAAAAAAACGGGACTTCAGAATATGAAGCCCCGTTCTTCTTTGGAGAAAAGTTTTTTTTCGAATGATTAACTTAGAAGCTAGCAGAAACAGTTGCTACAAAGCGCTCATCTGTTCCATCTTCACCTAAGAAAGTGTTTGTGTTGTCAACATCTGTATCCCAGTAACGAAGATCAAGAGTGAACTTTTCAGCAAAGCCAACTTCAACACCAGCGTTCCAGTATGTGTAAGAACCGTCTTCAAATGCAGCATCTAGGAAATCTGTGTAACCTAAAGTAGCTGAGAATGTAGGTGAGAAACGGCCATATGTACCAAGAGCAACAGTAACGCCGCCTTCATATGTTAGAGTTTCACCAGTTTCACCGGTATATTCAGGTGAGTAGTAAAGTGTACCGCTAAGACCAATTTTATCAGTTAAGTTGCCGCTTGCACCGAATTTAATTTCAACGTAATCAAGTTCAGCACCAGCATCTTCAGCGCCTGGGTAAGCATAATAGATTACACCAAGATCAGCTTCTACAGCACCAAATTTGTGTTTAATACCGGCATAAACATCGACTTCAATGTTAGCAACATCATTTCCGTTGCCATCACCACCGAAGTCTAGGTTTGAAGCCCAAACACCAGCATAAAACATTTTATATGAAGCGTCGAAGCCACCTTGAATAGCTGGGCCTTCTTCAGTTTGAGAAGCACCACGGAAAACGTAGTCTGTCGTTAAAGCAACATTTGCAGAAAACTCTGGACGTTCACGCTCAACTGGCGCGTCTTTCATGCTACCACGTTCAAATAAATCAGCTGCGTTAGCAACGCCGGTTGAAACCAAAAGAGCAACTGTCGTTGCTGCAATACGACCTGTCATGGATTTATAATTCATTTATTCCCCCAATTGGAATGTAACTTTGTAAAAAAATTTAAAGCACATATATAAAGATATGCCTCTACTGAAACGAAGAAGGTTTTATACCTTCAAATCAAAAATACTAAAGAGCCCTGTAACCGTTTTGCACGAATAAATGAAAAATATTCAAAAATCCGCAAGGGCCTTTTATTCTTTCGGATATTTACATTACAAGTTCCGTGCCAAGTTGATTTGTTAAGCTTTACTGCTTATTAAATCAGCATAAATGTCACAGATCATACGATTCGTGACATTTATGTTTCGGGCAAAAAAATAGTTGTTATTGAGGGAAAAATCTTTCTGAATAGCAAGATTGCAAGTGCTTAATTTTTGTGCAAACACAACAAGGCAATGGTTTTAAATACCTTATATTGTGCAAATTAAATGAGTTTGTTAAGACTTCAATTTATTCTTAGCGAGTGCTGCTTAAAGCTGGCTTACTGTTTTGAGAAAAACAGCACATTTAACAAAATAGAGCAGTCTCTTTGAATATTCATGAGAAATACACTCTAGGAGATCGGTAAATATGTCATATGTTTTTCTCGTTGCAGGGCTTTCATTGCTGGTTTTTGGTGGTGATATTCTGGTTCGCGGCGCAGTTGCCCTTGCAGTCCGTATGAACATACCACATTTAATCATCGGCCTAACCATTGTTGCCTTTGGAACTTCAGCGCCAGAACTACTAATTTCAATCAGGGCGGCCCTTTCAGGCCTCTCAGGTATCACACTCGGGAATGTCGTTGGTAGTAACGTCGCAAATATTTGGCTTGTGCTAGGCGTTCCTGCTTTAATCTCAGCTATTTGTTGTGACCAAAAAAATATCAATCGCAATTACTTCTTTATGATAGGCGCAAGCCTTGTGCTAATAGCACTGTGTTTTTGGACACCACTTACCATTTGGCACGGTATTGTTCTATCAATCCTGATGTTATTATTCCTCGGCGATGTTTTCTTCAGAGCAAGAAAACATAAAAACGATGCAGAAGTACTAGATGATGATGTAGAAGAGCTGATAGAAGAGATTGAAGGCTCGAAAGAAACACAGCTTTGGAAAATGGTTTCACTTGTATTTCTCGGGCTCATCGGGCTTGCCATTGGCGCAGAGCTCACAATTCTAGGCGCAGTTGCAATAGCAAAAACATTCGGAGTTTCAGACACAACCATCGGTCTAACAGTGGTAGCCATCGGAACGTCCCTTCCTGAATTAGCAGCAACGGTAATGGCAGCCATTCGTGGTCATTCGGGGCTAGCGCTGGGGAATGCCATTGGATCAAATATCTATAACATCTGTGGGGTTCTAGGTATCACAGCACTCATAACCCCTATTTCAGTAGACCCTGTATTCTTATCATTTGACCTTTGGGTTATGATCGCAGCCTCCTTATCGATCTTGCCATTTATTATCTTCAAATGGAAAATTAACAAAATTATTGGCGTCATTTTCTTACTTGCATATGGCTTATATACTTACAAGGTTCTAGAGATGGGACGCATAAATCAGGCAGGTCAAGCGTCAAATCAAACCTTGATCAACAGTTCAGCAGTAAATTCATGAGTGAAGCAAAAGGCATCGCCCTCATAACGGGAGCGGGAAAAAGAATAGGGTACCACTTGGCTTTGTCACTCGCCAAAGAAGGATGGTCAATCGCAGCCCATTATAATCAATCAGAAAATGGTATCTTGAAGCTTTGCGAAGAGATTGGAAGTCTTGGCGGTAAAGTCATCACTCTCAAAGCTGATTTGAAAAATGACAAAGAAGTACTCCCACTCGTTTCTTCCTGCGAAGCTGAATTAGGTTTGCCTGACTTACTCATCAATTGCGCGTCTGTTTTTCAAAAAGATGAATTGGAAACCCTTGACGGTCAGGTCTTTGATGAGCAGATGGCAATTAATTTAAAAGCCCCTTTGTTGCTAAGCAAAGCCTTTGCTGAAGCTCACAATACAATTACTGGCAAAGAAAAAGCATCTGCTAATATCATAAATATAACAGATCAAAGAGTGCATAAATTAAACCCAACATTTTTTAGCTATACACTCACAAAGGTTGGCTTATCAGCAGCAACAACTACGATGGCTCAATCTTTGGCACCAAATATTCGTGTTAATGCAATTGCCCCAGGCCCTGTTTTGCAGAGCATTCATCAAACAGAAGATGAGTTTAAGAATGAGTGTAAAGGCACTTTGCTTGGCGCGGGGACAACGCCTGAAGAAATTTTTGAAACTGTAAAATTTATTATACAAACGAACTCGCTAACGGGTGAGACAATCACATTAGCCGGTGGTCAACACTTGAAGTGGCCAGCGTCTTAAACACTAAGTGTACTCAAAGTGAGGTTTTTGTAATAATTGTTTAAATTCAATGAGTTCGGAGTATTTTCTCTATTTTGTTTGCGGTGAGAGTTGCGGCGAAGGTGCATTTTTTAAGCTGAGAACAAAACCAATAATTTCTGCAACTGCCGTGTAAAGCTCGACAGGAATTTCTTCATCAAGTTCAACAGCACCAAGCGCTTGAGCAAGCAGTGGGTTTTCTTTGATATATACGCCATGCTCCGCAGCTGCAGCAATAATTTGCTCAGCAATAATCCCTTCTCCTTTAGCAACAACTTTTGGTGCATCCTTATGATCATAATGAAGAGCAACCGCTCTTTTTACCGAGCCATCATCTGCAAGTTGATCTTCATTGTCACGGGGGGGCTCTGTACCAGCCTCGGCCATAGAAGCATCTGAATTTGAAGTTGTTTCAGTCATATGTAAAATCCATCATGGAATAAAAGAGTTAAACTTGCGCATCAACATGGTCTTGAGGTTTCGCCAAGTTAGTATCTGGCCGGCCGCGGCGAATATGGAGCGAAGCTACATCAAGCCCATTTGCGGTCAATCGATCATCAAGTGCTTCACGATAAAGGTTTAAACTTTCAGCAAATTCGGCTCGTTCGGCCCAGAGCGTTACCCTCACCTGTTGACCAAATAAACCAAGAGAGGCATGAACCGGTCCGGTATCATTCGTTTCTAGTGAAAATTTCACACCATAACCATCTCTTTCCTCTCCCGTTTCATTTTCCTCCCTCTCAGGGCCTATTTGCAATTGAACAAAAACAGGTTTTTCACTACCTGCTATTGGGAGTTCCAAATTCAATTCCAGAGGTTTGGAGAGAGGCTTTTGTTGAATTTCTTGCACTTCTTCCACAGCAAGTGTTGAAGTGCTCTTATATTTGGCAGATACATCTTCGGCTAGTTTCTGATTTAGTGAAGCATGCCCTCCTGTAAGGGGAGCATGCCCCTGTGTGCCAATCCGACCAGCTGCCTTTGCATGTCCATCTATATGGGACTGATTTTGAGCCTGGTTTTGGGAACGTCCACTGAGTTTTTTTGCAAGTCCTGGCAGTGTATCCGCGACAACACCAATCAATGCAGAAGCCGTAATTTGCGCTTGAGCTTGGCCGGGTTTTGCAGTTTGTGCCGTAACAAGAGCCTGAGTTTGCGTTTGAGATTGAACTTGCATGCCTTGCGTTCCAGACAAACCTTGAGAATTAGCATTTAGTCCACCACCAGAGTTGACCAAATTGCTAGAATGAAAAGCCGAGTTCGGTTGTTGAGCATTTAAAGCCTGCCTCCCTTGAGCTGAAGGTGTTAAACCTTGTTGAGGGACTGGGGAACCAGTTTGCACTTTTACATGGCCAGCTATTTGCGCTCCTGTATTTGCTCCCCCGGTATTTACTCCCCCGGTATTTACTCCCAAAGAGTTTGCCGGAGGAGAATTTAAAGAGGCTGTATTCAGAGAGCTGCCAACTTGCGGCCCGCTAGACGAAATAACGGGAGTACCAGTTTGCAGAATAGCCCGTCCCGCTTGCTGAACAGTTTGTTGACTTGTGAGTTGATTGGCAGGCAAAGGTGATTTAGTAGAGCTAGTTCCATCTCCAAGAGTTTGTACCAAGCGAACAGCGCTGCCATGTTGCTCAAGTTTTAACTGTAAGACTTCTCCCTTTTGCAAAGGAAGAGAAGCTTTAACATCCAGCTTTAATCCACCTGTGAGAACTTCGGCACGACCATTTGGCAAAGATTTTAAAACTTCAACTGATAAGGGCTTATTGTGATTTAGAGTTTGGAGTTGCTGCAGCAAATTCTCTGTTTTATGCAAAATATTTAATGTGAGAGGCCCTGAGCCACCACTTGTTAAATGATTTTGTAACGCAGCTTGTACATGCGTCAAAGATACAGACATGATTGATCACCGCAATAAGTTTCAGTTATTATAAGAATCTTTGTAAATAATACCTCGAAGACTGTTAATAAGGCCTTACCAAGGTAAGTCTTTGTTAACAATTGAGGTTTCAAGAAAATTATTAAAAATCTTTAATTTTCTACCTCTACAAATCAGTCTAAACTTAGGTTAGACTAGCTCTGGTTAGTTCGTGCTGTAGCTAGTGGGCAACTGAAGCACAACTAATGAGAATAGCCGTGAGAGAGAAAACATGATTAAAACACTTGATTTGCTAAAAACTCTGACGCTTAAATCTTTCGTCATTTTAAGTGCGCTGATTGTCATTCAATTCTATTCCACCTCACTAGGGCATGCAAAGCGCTTAGCTTTAATCATCGGTAATGATCTTTACGCAAATGTGACCCCTTTAAAAAAAGCAGTAAACGATGCGGATGCCATTTCAAACACCTTAAAAGATCTCGGCTTTCAAACTCATCTGCACCAAAATCTAAATCGCCGTTCGATGAATGCAGCTTTGGCCGAATTTTCAAACGAGATTGAAAAAGATGACGAAGTACTTTTCTTTTTCTCAGGGCACGGTATCTCGGTGCGAGGTGAAAATTACCTCCTTCCAACAGATGTGCCTAAAGTTGCTCCTGGTCAGGAAGGGTTCATTACAAGAGAAGCATTTTCCGAAAATGAAATTATTCAATCTCTTCAAGACAAGCAAGTGCGTGTAAGCATTTTAATTTTAGATGCCTGCCGGAACAATCCTTTTCCTCGCAAAGGCACACGCTCCATTGGGCGCTCTGTTGGGTTAGGGCGCACCTCCGCTCCACCAGAAGGTACATTTGTTATGTATTCAGCTGGTGTCGGGCAAGAAGCTCTCGATCGGTTAAGCGATGAAGATCCTCACCCAAACTCAGTCTACACAAGAAAACTCATCCCCTTAATGAAAGAAGAAGGCCTGCAAATTGTTCGGGTCGCAAAAAAACTACGCTCTGAAGTAGAAAATTTAGCAAAAACAGCTAAGGGCGGAGCGCATAAACAATACCCCTCTTATTATGATGAACTAAGAGGAGATTTTTTCTTCAAGCCAGGTAAGCGAAAAGAGCAAAACAAAACTTCTGATGCTGATGAAATTTTATGGCAAGCAATAGAAAAATCCAGCAATTCAAGTGACTTTGAGTTCTATTTAAAAGAACACCCAACAGGGCGCTATTCGTCAATCGCGAAACTAAAACTCATCCAGTTAAAAAATAAAGACACAGCAAAGGAGGGCAAAGAGAAACCCCTCATTATCAAAGATGCTGATGATAAATTATGGAGTGAAATTCGAAACTCAAGACGCTCCCTAGAGGTTGAAGCCTATATTCATAAATACCCAAGTGGAAAACATATCGCCGAGGCTAAGAGAATAGTTGAATTGCTCAGACATGCCGAATATCGCGAATATTCCCGCATCAAAGCATTGGAAGAAAATAAAGTAGCTGTCGTCTCTCCGAAAAAAATTAAGAAACCAAAGACCAAAAGCTACCAGCCGGGGCAAAGGTTTCAAGAATGCGGTGAATGCCCCAAAATGGTGGCACTCCCGACAGGTCAATTTTCTATGGGGTGGAAAAACCCTGAAAGTGGGCGGCATCAATATGCGTTACCAATACATAAGGTCAAAATTAGTCGCCGAATTGCCATTGGCGTTCATGAAATTACAATCAAGCAATATGATGCCTTCATCAAACAGTCAGGTCATGATCCAGGCAGTCTTTGTTGGACACATGAGAAGGGGCTCGGCAAATACAGAAAGTTTCGAAATTTTCAGAAAAATGGCCAGCCCTATAAAACAAACTATCCGGCAACCTGTGTGAACTGGTATGATGCCAAAGAATATGTGAAGTGGCTAAACAGGCAAATCCCAAATGGCGGCTATCGGTTGCCAACAGAAGCTGAGTGGGAATTTGCAGCTAGAGCAGGGAGAAAAGCTAAATGGCATTATGGCAATAAGGAAAGTTACTTATGTCAGTTTTCTAACCATGCCGCTGCTGAAACAAAAGTGAAATGGCGCAATAAAACATGCAGGGATGGTGTAAAGGTTCTCTCTAAAGTCGGCGGCTATGAGGCCAATCCATGGGGAGTATATGACATGTACGGCAATGTTGGAGAGTGGACTGAAGATTGCGTCCATTATGATTATAAGGGGGCACCTACAAATGGAGAAGCCTGGATAATCGCAAACAATCGCAATCATGGTTCATGCGCTAATCGCATCCATCGGGGTGGCAGTTGGTTACAGAACGGATCATCCGTGAATTCTGGCTCTAGGCAATTCACCAAACCAACAGACAGAACAATCACGCTAGGGTTTCGAGTTGTAAAAGACTTGCAATAAGAGGGGCTTGCAGCCTACAAGTTTAAAGGATGATTTTTTAATTTTAAGAGAGTTTCTTTTGAACAATCTAAACAACTGGAAAGCTTGTCAAAAGCCAGAGCCTACAGAACTGAGCGGCAAGTTGGTCCTACTAACTCATTTTATATTTAAAGAACATAGTGAAGCCTTGTGGGATGCCCTGGGAGGAGAAGCTCTCAATGAGCTCATTCGGTTTTTTCCAAATGAAATTTATCAAAATTCTACAGATTTTGGTCATTGGCTAAAAGAAGCGGACGAGAGAAAAAAGTACCACACGATGGTTATATTATCAGCGAATACGAAAGAAGTTCTCGGCATGGCCAGCTATATGAGATGCTCACCCGAAAACGGATCTGTTGAAATTGGTGCCATTGCACACGGACCAAAAATGGCTCGCTCCTCCTTAGCAACTGAGGCACATTACCTGCTCGCTCGTCATATCTTTGATGAGCTAGGTTATCGGCGATATGAGTGGAAGCTTAATAATGAAAACCAGGCCTCCCACAAAGCGGCGATAAGATTAGGCTTTACATATGAAGGTGTCTTCCGCCAGCATATGGTCGCAAAGGGACAAAATAGGGACACGGCATGGTATTCAATGTTAGATAGTGAATGGCCATTAAATAAAGCTTCCTTTGAAGCCTGGTTAGATCAAGACAATTTTGATAGCTCAGGGGAACAAATTAAATCACTGCAGCAAATAAAAAGTACGCTAGCAGACTGAAATTGATTGAAGCTAATGTCCTCACTTGCTGAGATATGCTAGTTTAACGAAAAAGAGAAAAGATTAAATCTAACTCATTTGAAAACAACAGGAATCAATATTTTGAGTAACAAGAATTCTGATAGGTCTGCTTTCATAGCAGCTGCGCTAATTATGTTGTTTGTGTTTCTGGGTGTTTATTTCCTACCACCTCTTATGAAACAAATGGCCGAGTACAATGAATGGCTAGCCTACGGAATGGGCTTTGCGTTTATCATTAGTTTCGTGGGCATTTTCTGGGTGCGCAGTCTCTTTGAAAAAAGACAGAAGAAAAGCGAAGACTAGAGCGTGTTGCGCAAAAGTGGGCACCGGTTTTGCGATCAACAACTCGCTTAAACAAAGAGTAAGAGCGTGTTGCGCAAAAGTGGGCACCGGTTTTGCGATCACCAACTCGCCCAAACAAAGAATATCTCGCCGCTTTAATCTGCGACATATTGACGGCCCAACTCATGTTGCTTATGGTTGAAATTCATTCAGTTTCTGGGGCGAAACACTCTATATTTTGTCAAAAATATTAAATTTACTTATTCAAATTTACATTTACGTATTCAAATTTCAATGACATCAACCGAGCAAAGGTGAAGACATCAGCTTTGGTTCAGTTGATGATTATTCCAAGGAGCAAAAATGAAAAAAATTTATGAAACAGCTGAAAGCGCTCTTGAGGGCCTGCTGTTTGATGGAATGTTTATCGCAGCTGGTGGGTTTGGGTTATGCGGTATTCCGGAAAATCTAATTAGTGCAATTAAAACCGCAGGAACAAAAGACCTCACCTTTGCATCAAACAATGCTGGTGTTGATGATTTCGGCATTGGCATATTGCTACAAACACGCCAGGTCAAAAAAATGATCTCTTCCTACGTTGGCGAAAATGCTGAATTTATGCGTCAATATCTCTCTGGTGAGCTTGAATTAGAATTCGCCCCTCAAGGAACTTTGGCTGAACGCATGCGTGCAGGGGGCTGTGGCATTCCTGGGTTTTATACCAAAACAGGCGTTGGCACAGTCATCGCAGACGGTAAAGACCATAAAGATTTCAATGGAGAAACTTTCATTTTAGAAGAAGGAATTTTCGCGGACCTCTCCATCGTAAAGGCATGGAAAGCGGATGAAACCGGAAATTTAATCTTCAGAAAAACAGCCCGAAACTTTAACCCACCAGCAGCCATGTGTGGCAAGACTTGTGTGGCTGAAGTTGAAGAAATCGTCCCAACTGGAAGCCTCGACCCGGATAATATTCATTTGCCCGGTATATATGTGAACCGCCTGATTAAAGGTGACCACGAAAAACGGATTGAACAACGCACCACGCGCGTGGCTTAAAGGAGAATTCATATGTGGGATCGCAATCAAATGGCCGAACGGGCAGCAAAAGAATTAGAAGATGGCTGGTATGTGAATTTAGGGATCGGTATTCCGACCTTAGTGTCTAACTACATTCCTAAAGATATTGAAGTAACGCTCCAGTCTGAAAATGGCATGCTCGGCATGGGACCATTTCCAACAGATGATGAAGTTGACGCAGATTTAATCAATGCAGGCAAGCAAACCATTACTGAGCTTCCTCAAACCGCTTACTTCGACAGCGCTCAGAGTTTTGGAATGATACGCGGCGGTAAAATCGCCATGGCCATATTGGGGGCTATGGAAGTGGATCAAAAAGGTGACCTCGCCAACTGGATGATCCCAGGCAAGCTCGTCAAAGGTATGGGCGGCGCAATGGATCTGGTGGCTGGTGTTGGCCGTGTTGTTGTAGTGATGGATCACACGAATAAAAAAGGTGAGAGTAAACTTCTCAAAGAATGCACCTTGCCACTCACTGGCAAAAGCGTAGTTGATCGGATCATTACTAACCTCGGTGTGTTTGATGTGGTTGAAGGTGGGTTGAAACTCATCGAACTAGCTGAAGGCGTCACTGAAGAAGAAGTAAAAAACTCAACTGAAGCCACGCTTGTTTAGCGCGGTTGCTTGTGGGCAACTGAAGCGCCACTAAAAAACCGCGGGTTGCTGCCGCGGTTGCTTGCGGGCAACTGTAGGGGCGCTAAGAGAGTGGGTATCTGAATCGCAGCTAAAATTCATAGCCCGTGAGACAAATAAAGCCCCGCTAGTTTTTCTACTAACGGGGCTTTTTTATAGGACTAATAACGTCTCTTGCGCCAAGAAGACCGTTTTGAATATCTCTTGCCTCTAAATTTACGCGAGCTTTTTCTATAAGTCCGTTTTGTTTTTTTTGAAGAGCTGCCTCCATAGAGCTGCCTATAGGTCAAACCACCAATAATCGTCTTAGGGTCTTTATGACTAAAATCCTCATAGAGCATATTCATCAAAGCAATTGGTACAGGTTTAAATGGTTTGCTCGGCACAATATGCACTATCTTATAGCCGTGAGCCTTTAACGATGAAAGTAACCGAGGCAAGGCAGCAGCAGTTGCTGGTTTAATATCGTGTAGTAATAAAATACCTTTGCCGCGACGCCTTAGTTGAGAAAGAGTGTTACGAATAATGCGTGCCGGGCCATAACCACTCGTATCACCAGGCACAATATCAACTGAGAAATTAGCAATATGGCGATCGCTTAAATAATTATTCATTTCCTTGTAATCATGCAGCCCGGGAAACCGGAAAAACGGCGCAATAGGGCGACCCGTTGCAGCTTGTACATCTTGGAAGCCACGTTCAATTTGAAAGCGAGAATAAGGAAAATAATGATGGCGTAAATCTCGTGGGTGGCTGTGGGTGTGTGCTCCAACAGTGTGCCCCTCATCATAAACTCTTTGTATAAGTTTGGGATAAGCACGCGCCATTTTACCAACAGCAAAAAAGGTTGCTTTGGTACAATGACGTTTTAATGTTCGAAGAATGCTTTTGGTCACCGAGGGTAAAGGGCCATCATCAAATGTCAGGACAACCTCTTTGTGTTTCAGTGGAAGAAGCTGATCTTTAAATTGAACTCGTCCATATCGCGGACCGGTACTTGTATCGATCTCAAGAATGCGCGAAACACCAATCGCCTTCTTAAATTGACAATGTCCACTCTCTAATGAAGAACCAGCATGAGCTGATGTCTGTAGTAGGGGGGATTGAAATATCATCAGCCCAAAAAATATGCATAAAAATGAGTAAAACCTAAAGTACTGAAAACGCAAGAACACTTAATCAACCCCTGTAAATATCTATATCTTGGTCTGCCATACTGACGTGAAAAAGCAGCAAGAAATAAAGCACGATGGTCTATAATACCTGTATCAATGGTGGGAAAAAAAGCATAATGTGAGCATGGAAATTCAAAAAAATTGACCCGGTGCATTAATGATCCAGTTAACACTGTCAAAATTATAAAAATTCCTTTAGATACTTATGAGTTAGCGACTTCCTCTCTTCAATAGAAGGCACACATATGCGAATAAAATGAGTGTGGATAAAGCTAAGTAAATGAAAGCAACATGCTGTAGTGATGAATAAGTGACCAAGATATAAGAAAAGCCCACGTTTTTTTAAGGAGCGCATGGCAATGAGCAAGCATCAAAACACAGATGAGTTAAGCCAAAGCGACAAAGAAGAGATTAGTAAAACACTAATCAAAGATGTGATCTCCTCCATCAAAGCAGATGATGTTAAATCCCTAATAAAACTTGTCGGAGAATTGCACTCTTCAGACCTTGCTGATTTGATTGAAAACTTACCTGCCAAGAGACGCAACAAATTCATCAGTCTATTAGGTGATGATTTTAATCTAGATACATATGCTGAGCTTGAAGAACCTGTACGGGCAAAGATCGTTGAGGATATGCCCAATGACGAAGTTGCCGATGTTATTCGCCAGCTAGAAACTGATGACGCGGTTTGCCTCATCGAGGATTTGGAAGAGGAAGAACAAACCAAAATCCTCAAACAAATCCCAGAAGTCGAGCGCGCACCGTTAGAACGGTCTCTAGAATACCCAGAAGATAGTGCCGGCCGCTTGATGCAGGCAGAGTTCATCGCGGTGCCTCCTTTTTGGTCTGTTGGTCAAACTATAGACTACATGCGCGAGACAACAGATCTCCCAAATATCTTTTCAGAAATCTATGTGATCAATCCAGATTTTCACCTACTTGGTATCATCACACTTGATCGCTTGCTTCGTACAGGGCGCCCCATTTCGGTGAGCGACATCATGGACACCAGCCACCATGAAATTGATGCTAATCTCGATCAGGAAGAGGTGGCTCGGCAATTCGAACGCTATAATCTATTCTCGATGCCTGTGGTTGATCAAGACAGACGCTTGCTGGGTGTCGTCATGATTGATGACATCGTGGATGTTATCAACGAAGAAGCTGAAGAAGACATTCACCGCCTTGGTGGTGTTGGTGATGAGGCTTTGACGGATACGGTGCTAAACATCGCCAAAAGCCGGTTCACTTGGCTAGCGATCAATTTATTCACCGCCATTCTAGCGTCGATCGTCATTAATATGTTTGACGCAACTATTAATGAAAAAGTCGCTCTTGCTGTATTGATGACAGTGGTTGCCTCAATGGGAGGTAACGCAGCTGTTCAAACCATGACCGTTTCGGTGCGCGCTCTCGCCACCAAAGAACTCACCACTGTGAATGCTCTGCGCATTGTCTCAAGAGAAGGCATGGTCGGTGTTTTAAACGGAGTTATTTTTGCCATTGTCACTGGTCTGGTCACACTGGTCTGGTTTCAAAGCACTGGGCTTGCTGTCATCATGGGAGTGGCGATGATTTTTAACATGATCATTGCAGGTCTTGCAGGCATATTAATTCCAATCTTTCTAGAGCGCTTAAAAATAGATCCCGCCGTCGCCTCCAGCGTTTTTGTGACAACAGTCACAGACGTAGCTGGCTTCTTTAGTTTTTTGGGTCTAGCTGCAGTGTTCTTGGTTTAGTGTTTTAGGAAGGTAAAATAGGTAGACTATTTGCCAAATTCTCTAACAAGCTCAGACATAGAATTAGCCACTTGATCAGCCTCTAGCTTTAAGCCTTCCTGTACGCCTGTTCTATCTTCTTCGTTTTTATTTTGACTAACTTTCCATTGGCCTTCGAGTTTTTTTATTTCAATCTCAATTCCTACGATACCTTTTAATTGCTTTGCAATATAACTGTCCGGGGCATCCGAAACTTTCCACGCCTTGTATCTACCATCTTCTTGTCGATTGCTTAGCTCGACAAGGTGATCAAGTAACCATTCTTCATCAGTTCTAAAGTTAAGTTCCCCGTGAGCATGAATAACAGCATAATTCCAGGTTGGAACAACCTTGCCATGTTGCTTTTTAGATGGATACCAAGAAGGTGTTATGTAAGCCTGAGGTCCTTGAAAAATGGCTAAGATTTCCATGGAAGTCTTTCGTTTCAACCAAAGGGGATTTCCTTTCGCTATATGAGCACGAATAGTTCCCTGTTCCGATAATTCTGGATGGATTACTAAAGGCAAATGATCAGCAGTTATTCCGCCATCTTGAATGGATATAAGCGTGCCAAAGGGGTGAGTAAGCATTAGTTCATGCATTAACTCTTTATCATCAACACTAAATATTGGAGGCTGAAACATATAAACTCCCTTAAATTAATTGTGAGAACAATTCATATTAACAAATAAAAATTAAGGGTAAAGTAACTTGATACCACCTCATCCAGGCCAGAGCGCCGTTTGTGGATGAAACTGCGACCAGGCAAACCAGAATGCCTGATGGCTTCCAAGGTCAGATCCATCCTCAGCAACTGCTTTAATACCGCCCGCATCAAGTTTCAATCGCACATTTTCAAAAGTAATAGCATCACCTTTACTCAATGCTACAAATGCCTTGCTACGCTGAAATGCCACCGGCTTACCAGATGCTGTGATAATACCAATGATATCCTCGTGAACTGGCAACCGCGGGTCAACATTACCAACAGGAAATATAGGGCCATTGGCATCTCTGTTGTTGCGAAAATCAAAATCACGACCAAGCGCCAGCTCTTCGATCAACACCGTTGTCTTAGGGTGGGCTTTTTTCCAAGTGCCCCAGTCAGTCGTTACAACACTTGCTTGTTTCAATCTCACGTTTTTCGCAGCTAAAGGACCGGTAACAGCAGTGCCTTTAAACGTATCAAACACCGAAAATGTCTCAACGTCATACATCACTTTATTAGACCTGATTAACAGGCCCGAAGTGCGCAAGACCGGCCGCTTAACTCCGCCAGGAACACGGTCAGTGAAATAGGCTTGGGCTGCCCCGCACAAAGTGCAGTAAGGTATGCCAAGATGCCGGCCGCCTAATGTGTCGTTGACCATCTCGCGCACTTCCATAATACGGCGCGGATAAGCACGGAACTCACCATTGACCTCAATCCCGAAAACAATGTCCTTGTCCTTAAGCCATGTAGCCTCTTTAGCAGTGGTCACTTTCGGGTTGTCTATGGCAGGAATACAATTGCATTCTTCATCTGTTTTATTATAGGCACGGTCATCAATCAGCACACCGCCCCAAGAAACATGGCGCCAGTCAATGTCGCCTTTAACAAAAATCTTATCCCAACCAGGCACAACACTTGTAAAAACAGCACGCTTTGCAGCTAGGTAATCAGGCGGTGCTGGGATATCCCACGCAATGAGAAGATCAGTCGTCACGCCCCAAGAATTTGATTTCGGAACGCTCTTACCCAGCAACTTGGAAGCAGCATCTGAAAGAGCATCGTTTAATTGTTGCCCGGCAGTGAAGCGCATCAGATCACTGATAATCCAAACAAGCCGTGGGTCTTTTGAGCTTACTATTGTATCGAGTGCAATGCCTTGGTCTCTTCCCCAGGTCGACTGCTTAATACCCTCAACAAAAGCCACTTGCACAGCAGATTGTACGTCCTTGGATAAAGGCCCAGTCGGTACAACCGGAGGCTTTCCAAATTCCTTAATAACATAATCGGGAACAGTCGCAGCCTCTTTTGCATGCAGCGCATCGGTCTTCATCGCACCTGTTAAAAAGAGGGAAACAAGCACCAACGGCGCAATCAAAAAAATACGAAACTGAGAACTGAGTAAAGAAACCATAAAAGAACCTTTCAAATATCTGTTCTATCCAAACAGACACAAGCACCAAAAAAAGAGCACCTACGCCACCAGCAGCACACAGCAAAAATCAGCCATGAAGCCAGTGCCAAAACACCGAGCGCTAGATAAGGACATTCTCAATCTCATTCCAATAAGTTGCAAATCACAACACATCAGCATTTTGTGAACGGGTGTTGGGTATGTTTTATGGAGGGAGGTAAAACCGTCTACAAATTTCATGAATGCAGACTAACGTGTTTCTCAATTTAATCAGCACAATTTGACCCGATACAGACGTTTTTAAATATAGAGTTCATCCGGTAATCGTAAGAACGCGGTTACTAATCCGATTTGTGCTATCTAAGGTACGCAATCATCTTGGATGTTTATAATATAACGTAATATTGCTGAGGTAAAATCAATTGTGATTTATTTAAGAGCATGTCTAGCTTAGCTCATGATAAAATAATTTAACTTAAAAGGTGTAAATGTTTTGAAGGATCATATTGCCCCATTGTTTGTTGGTCGTAAAAATGAGCTACAACTTCTTGAAGAATATTGTTGGAGAGAACGCGATTTGATTTTTTTAGCTGGCTCAGTCGGATCGGGTAAAACGTCTTTATTGCACCAATTCACGGCAACTGCCAAAGTGTTTAGAAAACCTCTCTTAATCTCAGATGGTTTTACTAACGAAGTATCATTGTTAGAGGTTGAGGAAAAACTTCGGAAATTAAATCAAAAAATGGAAGCCCCCCAGATCGTTGCATTCGACAATGTGAGCAGGGTTTTCACTGGTCCAGAAATTGACCAAATATCCGAAACTGTTCGCAATTTTAAGCGCTTGAGTACCGTTATCTTTGTGACCCGATATTTGCCAGAAATAGCACGAGTGCCAATTATTTCACTTTCACCTCTTGACCAAGCATTCGTCGTGGAAATGATAAATAAATTGCTCGGAGAGCATGAACTCAAAATTGACATGATGAGGCTCCTAGAGATCGCCAAAGGCAACCCTCTTCTAATCAATCTACTCATCAGAACACTCCGAGAAAAAGACGGCAACTCTATTGAACGTTTTCTTAGTGGAGACCTTTATAATCTAGGCATTGACCTTGTTGTTCCGCAAAAAAATCTTGTGGAGTTTGCTAAACCAAAACTCATTCTGACGGGAGAGACATTAGCACAGTGTCTTAAAGACAAACCTCAAGATGTCTATAATCTGTCCCCACGAGAATATGAAATTTTGCTAGCAGAACTTCTTGATGGAATGGGTTACGAAGTCGAATTAACCCCCGAAACACGTGATGGAGGTAAAGATATCATGGCCTACATGAACACCCCTCATGGTCGAATATTATGCCTCGTCGAGGCAAAAAAATATCGTGCCGATCGTCCAGTAGGGGTTGGACTAGTAAGAGAGTTGTATGGAACTTTTATTGATTCAAATGCAACGAATGCAATGTTGGTAACAACGTCAAAATTCTCAAAGGATGCTCGGGAATTTCAAGCGCGACACGAATACCAACTTGCACTTCGCGACTATGACAACGTGGTGCAATGGATTGAAAGACACAAAGTTAAGAAGCAGAAAAGCTATAATACTTAATAGGTCTTAGAACTATAGAAAATCATCTAAATGAAAAACACCTGTCATGTATCTCATGCCCGAGCATTTGCTCAACAAAGACATAAGCAAAAACTAGCACACACAGCGCAGAACTAGGCGCTAACAATACACAAAAGTATCTAAACGAAGAAGGAGCTCAGCCCTTTTCGGGCTGAGGGACATGGCGCAGCGCGAGCGAAGCCCGGCGCCTAGCGCCGCCCATCGGAGGGCCTGCCGCTTTTCAGCGGCAGAATAGCCCGTGAGGCAAATTAAGCTAAAGCGCTTTGCTCGTTAAAGCCAACGCCTTTGTCTTTTAAGAGCTGTTGCAGCTCACCAGCTTCTGTCATTTCGCGAATGATATCGCAGCCGCCAACAAACTCACCCTTAACATAAAGCTGAGGCACAGTTGGCCAGTCAGAAAATGACTTAACGCCTTCGCGAATACCCATATCATCAAGGACATTCACATCTTTAAACTCAAGACCAAGGTGGTCCATGATCTGAGCAACTTGACCAGAAAAACCACATTGCGGAAATTTATGCGTGCCCTTCATGAAAAGAACAACGTCATTTGAGGCAACTGTTTGGCGGATCCAGTCATGGATTTCTTGTTCGCTCATAGTTTTAAATCCTTCTTGTAAATCTAAATTATCACCTTTTCAGGCGTCTGTTGGGGCTGATGTCTCTAAAGCAAGAGCGTGCAAAACACCGCCCATATTGCCTTTTAAAGCGCCGTAAACCATTTGGTGCTGCTGAACGCGGCTTTTGCCCGCAAATGCAGTCGAAATGACCTTGGCAGAATAATGATCTCCATCTCCAGCCAAATCGGTAATTTCGATTTGAGCATCAGGCAAAGCCTCTTTAATCATCCGTTCAATTTCACTGGCTTCCATTGGCATAGGTGCAAATCCTTCTTTTCATCTAGTATATAAGAGTGATTTTGATTTATGCCAGTAAATTCGGCAAATAAGCTTCAGACTCAGCAGATAATTGCTCCAAAGGTAAAGAGCCATGCCCGTCGATGGATATTTCTTTTCCAGATACGATACCAATCTGGTAAGCAGGAATGCCTTTATTAACAAAATCAGCTAATAAGGCCTCACTGTCACTCGGCTCGACAGAGATGACATAACGAGCTTGATCTTCACCAAACCAGAAGCTACCAGCAGGGACAATTCCAGAAATATCATCAAGTTGAACGCCAATTTTACCCGCCAAACACATCTCAGCAACAGCAACCAACAAGCCACCATCAGATGTATCGTGTACGGCTTGCAAACGCCCTTCAACAATCAGAGAGCGAACTAAATCACCATGGCGCCGCTCTAGTTCCAGATCAACTGCAGGCGGTGCACCATTAAAGTCACCAGACTGCAACTCTTGATATAAGCTCTGCCCCACATGACCAGTGGTCTCACCAATTACAATTAGAACATCACCTTCATTTTGCAGAGCAACAGTGGCTTGAGTAGAAATATCATCAATAAGCCCGATGCCACCAATGGCTGGGGTTGGCGGAATGCCAATGCCGTTAGTTTCATTATAAAGTGAAACATTGCCAGAGACGATTGGGTAATCAAGAGCTCGGCACGCATCACCCATACCCTCAAGACAACCAACAAATTGTCCCATAATTTCTTCACGCGTCGGGTTGCCAAAATTTAGACAATTGGTAATGGCCAATGGAGAGGCGCCAACAGCAGTTAAGTTCCGCCAGGTTTCAACGACAGCTTGCTTACCACCTTCATATGGGTCAGCATAACAATAGCGCGGTGTCACATCTGTTGCAGCTGCAAGTCCTTTATTCGTGCCATGTACACGAACAACTGCAGCATCACCGCCAGGTCGCTGGACTGTATCTCCCATCACCATGTGGTCATACTGTTCATAAATCCACCGACGTGAACAAAGGTGAGGGCCGCTCATCAAAGTTTTTAATGTAGCAAGCACATTGTCAGTTGCCGGCACTTCCGTTGGTGCGACTAAATCTGGTTTAGGAGTTTTAACAAATGGGCGTTGATATTCAGGCGCACTGTCAGCTAATGTGGCAACAGGTAAATTCGCTTCGACAACTCCATTGTGATGCACAATCAAACGGCCGGTGTCAGTCGTTTTACCAACAACAGCAAAGTCCAGATCCCACTTATCAAAAATCGCTTTGGCTGAAGCTTCAGAGCCAGGTTTTAACACCATAAGCATCCGTTCCTGACTTTCAGAAAGCATCATTTCATAAGCCGTCATGCCCGTTTCGCGCTGGGGCACATGGTCAAGGTTCATAGTAAAACCAACACCGCCCTTATCAGCCATCTCAACAGACGACGATGTAAGTCCAGCCGCCCCCATATCTTGAATAGCAATGATCGCGTCAGAACTCATCAACTCAAGACACGCCTCAAGAAGGAGCTTTTCAGCAAACGGGTCACCCACTTGAACAGTAGGGCGTTTCTCATCCGTTTGTTCATCAAATTCAGCTGACGCCATGGTGGCACCATGAATACCATCACGTCCGGTTTTAGAGCCCACATAAACAACAGGCAATCCAACACCTTTGGCTGCCGAGTAGAAGATTTTATCCGTATCCGCCAAACCTATGCACATCGCATTAACAAGAATGTTTTGATCATAGCGCTTGTCAAAATTAGTTTCGCCACCAACCGTTGGCACACCCATGCAATTGCCATAAGCGGCAATGCCGGCAACAACACCGTTGACAAGGTGACTTGTTTTAGGATGATCAGGTGCACCAAAACGTAGAGCGTTCAGGTTCGCAACAGGGCGCGCACCCATGGTGAACACATCCCGCATAATGCCGCCAACACCGGTAGCCGCTCCTTGAAACGGTTCGATGTAAGAGGGGTGGTTATGACTTTCCATTTTAAAAATAGCCGCTTGACCATCACCCAAATCAACAACGCCAGCATTTTCACCAGGTCCTTGAATAACTTGCGGGCCATCAACAGGTAGTTTTTTAAGATGGTAGCGCGATGATTTGTAAGAGCAGTGCTCAGACCACATCACAGAAAAAATGCCAAGCTCCGTAGAAGAGGGCTCTCTGCCGATGATCTCTAGTAGATGCTTATATTCATCATCACTAAGCCCATGTTCAGCGATTAATTCAGCCGTAATAGCCACAGGCTCCGGAATTTCAGTATCAGATATAATAGTTGTATCACTCATGCCATTCATCTCACTCAAGCAAGTGCCTCCACTAAACTTTCAAACAGTCCAAGGCCGTCCGTTCCACCAAGCTCTTGCGAGATCAAGCGTTCAGGGTGAGGCATAAGTCCAAGCACCTTCATGTCTTTATTATAAATTCCAGCAATATTATTAAGAGAGCCGTTCGGGTTTGCCTCAGAAGTGGCAGCGCCGTCCATGTCCACATATCTAAATGCAACACGGCCCTCACCCTCTAATTCTTTTAAAGTTTCATCGGAGGCAAAATAATTGCCATCATGATGAGCAATCGGAATGGTGATGATCTCACCTTGATCATATTTGGATGTAAAGATCGTATCGTTGCGCTCAACTTTCAGTTGAACATCTTTACATAAAAATTTGATATCACGGTTGCGCATCAAAGCACCTGGCAAGAGCTCACTTTCAACCAAGACCTGAAAGCCATTACAAATACCAAGAACGGGCACACCAGCCTTAGCCTTTGCAATCACATCTTTCATAATAGGGGATTGAGCAGCCATCGCACCTGAGCGCAAATAATCACCAAATGAAAATCCACCAGGCAACACGATTAGGTCAGTCTCAGGAACTGAACTTTCTGCATGCCAAATCATTGAGGGCTTAGAGCCAGTAATTTTTTCAAGTGCAACACTTGCATCTCGATCGCAATTAGAAGCGGGGAAAACAATAACGGATGAACGCATCAGATCTACTCCAGCTCAATAGAGTAATTTTCAATCACCGTATTGGCCAGTAGCTTCTCGCACATTTCTGTAACCCGGGTCATTGCAGCATCTTTGTCTGTATCATTAAGGTCAAGCTCAATGAGCTTTCCTTGGCGGACTTCATCAACACCAGCAAAGCCAAGCCCTTCAAGAGCATGTTCAATAGCCTTACCCTGAGGGTCAAGAACGCCGGTTTTTAATGTGACAGTGATCCGTGCTTTCATTTTTGTGTCTTTCTTAATTCGTTCGGCTCAGTTCTATTGGCCCAATTCGTTCAGCCCAGTACGTTTATCCTGAGTCATTTGGTAAAGTTCGTCTGGATTTATGAGGCTGGCTTTAAAAGCCTTAAAACATTAAAGGTGCCATAAACCCATTTGCTAAAAGCTGCAACTATAAATGGCCTCGCTTTTGAAAACCGAGACCATATAAGTCATAGACGCTTTATTATTAAAAAGGTGGGGTGCAATGCTAACAAGCCCTACTCCGCCACACTATTTTATTCTTTTGATGTAATAAGCCTTATTCGTTTGAAGTAACAAGTCTAGGTCCTGAAGGTTCATTCGTTGGGTTCTCAGTTAAAATACCAAGACGCTTGGCGACTTCGGTGTAAGCATCAATCAATCCACCTAAATCTTGACGGAAGCGGTCTTTATCAAGCTTGTCGTCAGTTTCAATATCCCAAAGACGACAACAATCAGGGCTGATTTCATCAGCAAGAATAATCTTCATAGTGTCATTGTCAAAATGGCGACCAAATTCAATCTTAAAGTCAACAAGACGAATGCCGATGCCAAAAAACAAACCGGAAAGAAAATCATTAATCCGAAGGGCAAGAGCCATCATTTCATCAATTTCTTGCGGATTAGCCCAGCCAAAAGCTGTAATATGTTCTTCAGAGACCATAGGGTCATCTAATTCATCAGATTTGTAGTAAAACTCGATAATAGAACGTGGCAATTGCATGCCTTCATCCAGGCCAAGCTTTTTGACCAAAGAACCAGCCGCAACATTACGAACAACCACTTCAATCGGCACGATCTCACATTCTTTTATGAGCTGTTCCCGCATATTCATCCGCTTAATAAAATGCGTAGGAACGCCTATCGAGCCAAGGCGTTCAAAAATATGCTCAGAAATACGATTGTTTAGAACACCTTTGCCTTCAATAGAATCATGCTTTTTTGCGTTAAACGCTGTGGCATCATCTTTAAAATGCTGAATAAGTGTTCCAGGCTCGGGGCCTTCATAAAGGATCTTTGCTTTACCTTCATAAAGCCGTCTGCGACGGTTCATATTTTATTCCTTTTCAAAACTGTGTAGGGAGATATCCCTCCAACAAGCCATATGGCCGCAAACTAGCCTAATACACCATTAAAAACAATAATTAACACAACCATTAACGTGGCTTGTCCCCTATAACTCTTTTTCACTACTAGTAGGGCTAAAAACAGCTATTTGGCTGACCTTTACTAATAAATTGAGATTTATCAACGCAAAGACCTTGAAAAGCGTTGAATTTCGACTTCTACCGCATTATGTCTGAGTTAAGATAAGTATAAATTACTCTATTATTATTCAGTTTTAAAAAACAAAATATGAGGAATGCCCAATGAATAATTTCAATGATCGTGAAAAAGCGTTTGAAGCTAAATTTGCCCATGATGAGGAATTGCGCTTTAAAGTGGATGCCCGTCGCGATAAATTGCTAGGCCTTTGGTTGGCTGAAAAAATGGGTAAAACAGGTGAAGCAGCTGATGCTTATGCAAAAGAAGTTGTTATCTCTGACTTAAAAGAACCTGGTGATGCTGATGTTATAGCAAAAGTTATGGCTGATATTAAAGAAGCAAATTTAAGCATCACTGAAGATGATATAGTTAAAAAACTTTCTGAATTGTTTGTTATTGCTGCAGAAGAGCTAAGTGAAATAAAAAATTAAAATAATAAATTTTATCTATTAATTTTTAAAAAGGTCGCAAATGCGGCCTTTTTTGTGTGTGATTATAGTTTATGCTTAAAATAGCTCACCTTTAGTACAAAGTTATACTTCGCGTTAGAATAAGTAAATTTATTTGATTGTTCTGCAGTTAATAGTTATTCCATAAGACTAGTCAGCATGCTAAATATTTTGTATGTATACATGTATAAAATCAAGCATTCTATGGGAGAATTGCGAATGATTGAAGCATTTATAGAAGATACAAACAGTGCCACTACTACTGATGAAGTCTATAAACTCTTTTTGAAGGCGTTAAATAACCTCGGTTATGATCGCACGGTCTATACATATATGACCGATCAGCCTGATCTAAACAAAGAAGCTGAGCATGGCATCGTCACTAACTATCCTGACGAATGGATGGATCGTTATTTTTCCTTAGACTATATAAAAAATGACCCAACGTTTAAACGTGCCCTTGTTTATAACGGTCCCTTTAGTTGGGAAAGTCTATCAAAGATAAGGGAATTCACAGACATTGAAAAGAAAATCATGGATGAAGCCAGCGAGATCAATCTCTATAGCGGCGTCGGCGTCTCCATTCATGGACATTTCGGAAATTTATCGGGGCTTGGTATAGCAAGTAGCTATCAAAAAACAGAACCCGATTTAAATACATTAAGAAAATTAAATGCGCTTTCAAGGCAGTTTCACTTAGCTTTCTCTGATCATAATCAAGATAGTAAAAAAGAGCAACAAATCACACTCTCAGCTCGAGAAAGAGAAATTTTGCTCTGGGCTGCTGAGGGAAAAAGTGACCCGGTGATTGCTGAATTTCTAGAGATCAAGCACTCAACTGTCAGGTATCATATTCAAAATATTTTTAAAAAACTAGGTGTTAATGAAAGAACCATGGCCGTCGTAAAAGCCATCAAAATGCGCCTCATTTCACCAAGTTACATAGGGTTTCCGTATAAGGGATAAACTCACAAAATCTTTAATCATGAAGTTTATTCAAAACTAAATATTGCCTCTACTGTTACTAGTCCCCCCTCATTATCAATTAGAAAAATCGAAATCTTACATTGGATATGCGAAGGGAAAAGTGACAATGTCATAGCTGATATTTTATACATTCAGCATTCCACCGTCAGATATCACATCAAGAATATATACTTAAAATTTAATGCAAAGAATAGAACGATGGCCGTCGTCAAGGCCATTAAAATGAAACTCATTTCACTGGGGTTTATCGGTGCTTTATTTGATAGTGAAAATAATTTCTAACCATTGCCGAATAGGTTTGAGTAGCGATGCAAGAAGTGATTGCCAACATCTTTATGATTAAGCATTCAACAGTAAGGCTTTGTATCGCCATTATATTCCACAAATTAGAGATGAACATAACTTAGTAGTGATAAAGGCAATAAAATTAGGTCTTGTCACTACAACTAATGTGCGTCCCCCCTATCAAGGTTGATAGGTGAAATTCCTATCGGGAAACAGTAATGTAAAATCTGACAATGAATAGGATCAATAGATTCTTGGTATAATTTTAAAGACTGACCTCAGTCTTTAATGTTTTCTAAAGAGAATAGACAGATGAATTTGACAGATGAACAAGAAATAGAGTTACGTACAACAATAGCTTCATTATATTATCTAGCCAAAGATGCCGAAACTGTTGGTCTGGAGCAAGTCTCAAAAATCATATTACTGGCCATAAATGAACTCGATCTATCTTTGCAAGAAGATGGCATAGATCTTTCTGATTTGATAATCAAAAACGATCTGCTCCCACTTTTGGATTTTATGTATAAATATAGTAATGAAGAAAAATTTGAAATGATCGCAGATATGATCATGGAAAAAGAAAGCTATAGTGATGAGGGTATTAAGCCGACAGAACTCATAAATTAAGTTTGAAATGTGAGCGGCAAAACAACTCCGCACACCAATGAAACGTAACCTGCCATTAAACACAACTATGATTAATTCACCCAAGAACTAAAGATGGTTAAAGGTGAGTGAAATGAGTTACAGAAGAGACGTCGAAACGGGGCTTACACAGCAAAATGCAAACCTCTCTGTGAAGCAAACTCTAGCGCAGCAAATACAAATCACTGAGCGTGATATAGCTATAAGAAAAAAAATGTTAGGCTTAACAAAAACTCATGAAAAAAGCCTGACGAAGGCAAAAGAAATAGCCTACCAAAATGTAAATCAGATCGTTGAAAACTTCTATGTAACCCAATTAGAACATTCGGAAATCTCACTACTTATTGGTGACCTGCATTCTCTAATGCGTTTAAAAAATTCAATGAGAGGCTACATCCTTGATCTGTTCGGTGGGTTTTATGACATGGAATATGTCGACAAACGCTTGCGGATCGGTAAAGTCCATCACCGTATTGGCGTGTCACCAAAGCTTTATGTTTCAGCTATGATGCAGTTAGAAACCGCAGTTAATAATTGCATTCTGCCAATAATGAGAGAAAAAGAAACAGAAGAGGAGTTTGTTGAATTCCAGCAAGCCCTAAAGCAGCTCTTCATGTTTGATATGCAATTGGTCTTTGATACTTACATCGCAACCCTTATTACCGAGGTTGAGATGGCAAGAAAAGAAATGAAAGATTATGCCGAAGGCCTAGAAGAAGTCATAGCAGAACGAACAGCGCAGCTGGAAGAACTATCCTCTAAAGATTCGCTCACGGGTCTTTATAATCAACGCGTATTTTACGAACAAATACGCAGAGAAATAGCCGTGGCGCAACGGATTGGTAGCCGGGTCACTCTGATCTATTTCGACCTAAATAGCTTTAAGGAAATCAATGATAATAAAGGTCATATTGCAGGCGACAATATCTTGAAATTTGTTGGTCAAGTCATCCAAAAAAACATTCGCGAAGTTGATATCGGTTGTCGTTATGGCGGCGATGAATTCTGCATAATTTTGCCAAACACCGAACAACAAATGGCAAAAGAAGTTGTTGCTCAACGTATTTTTAACGCTTTAGAGCAACAAGATGAATTAAGAATAAATGTCTCAATGGGTGTAGTGCAAACAGGACCAGAGGTTTTTTGTGAACCAGATGAACTTGTGAAAGCGGCTGACCAGCTTATGTATATGGCCAAAGGTAAAAGTCGGAAAAGCCCTGGAAATTATGTCGAGATGACAGAGTTTCACTTGGGTAAGGGCGACGCAAAAAAAGCAGTTCAAGACTTAATTGCTCAAAGAAAAGAAACTGAAGAAAGTTACCAGAGCGTGGAGTTAGTCGCGATCTAACTCGGATAAATTTTCCAATATATCAATTAATAATCCCCTTGGTATTTTCAATCAAGTGATTGAGGTGACACCAAGGGGAAAATAAAAATTAGCCAAACACGCGCTTGTAAATAGTGTCGACATGTTTTGTGTGATAATCGAGATTAAATTTCTCTGTGATGTCATCTTCACTTAAAGCGGCGCGAACTTCTTCATCAGCTAAAAGTTCAGTCATAAAGTCCTTACCTTCACGCCAAACTTTCATTGCATTGCGTTGCACAAGACGATAGCTGTCTTCACGGCTAACACCGGCTTGTGTCAACGCTAAAAGAACACGTTGAGAATGGACCAGCCCGCCAAGTTTATTGAGGTTCTTTTCACAGTTCTCTGGATAAATTACAAGTTTATCCATCACATTCGTCAAACGTTTAAGAGCAAAATCCAAAGTAACTGTCGCATCAGGGCCAATCATCCGCTCAACAGAGGAGTGAGAAATGTCTCTCTCATGCCAAAGCGCAACATTCTCCATTGCTGGGATAGAAAAGCCGCGAACCAAACGAGCAAGACCGGTTAGGTTTTCTGTCAATATTGGGTTGCGTTTATGCGGCATAGCTGAAGACCCTTTTTGGCCAGGAGAAAAATATTCTTCAGCTTCTAAAACTTCAGTTCTTTGTAAATGGCGAACCTCAACAGCAAGACGTTCAATAGAACTTGCGATCACACCTAAGGTTGCAAAATACATCGCATGACGATCACGAGGGATTACCTGGGTTGATACAGGTTCTGCCTCAAGGCCAAGCTTGTCAGCTACATAAACTTCAACACGTGGGTCGATATTTGCAAAAGTACCAACAGCACCAGAAAGCGCACAAGTAGCGATTTCTTCACGTGCTGCAAGTAGACGTTTTTTCGAGCGATCAAATTCGGCATAGAAAGAAGCCATTTTTAAACCAATGGTTACAGGCTCGGCATGAATGCCATGGCTGCGGCCAACACATACTGTGTCTTTGTGCTCGTCTGCACGGCGCTTAAGAACCACAAGGAGTTCATCCAAGTCAGCTAACAAAAGGTCAGTTGCTTTGACAAGTTGTACATTAAAGCAGGTGTCCAAAACATCGGAAGACGTCAGCCCTTGGTGAACAAAACGAGCATCATCACCAACATGCTCAGCCAAGTGAGTAAGAAACGCAATCACGTCATGTTTCACTTCTCGTTCAATTTCGTCAATGCGGTCAACATTAAATTCAGCCTTCCCGCCTTTCTCCCAAATCACGTCAGCAGAAGCTTGTGGAATAGTACCAAGTTCAGCCATAGCAGAAGCAGCGTGCGCCTCAATTTCAAACCAGATGCGGAATTTCGTGGCTGGTTCCCAAATATCTGTCATCTCTTTACGGGAATAGCGAGGGATCATGAGCGTCTACTTTCTATGAATGTTTAAGAAATGAGGGGTGGCCTCATAAAAAGAAAAAAGAAGATTAGGAGATTTCATTTTTGCTCCCCTGTGTCAAGAGTATCTCAATTAAAACTCAGGTGAAAAGTGACGCAAACCCACCTGAAAGTTCATAAAAATGAAAAAAGCAGCACTTCATTTAAGAAGTGCTGCTAATTTTCTAAGTAATCTCAGCAATTACAAGCCTTTTCATTTAATCTCTTCTAGGGCCAAACATCGTGATATATAAGGCTCCAGCAGGTAGTAAGCCTAAAATAGAGAGGCGAAGTGGGCTTAAAAATAGGGATGTAAATGCATTAATCCCCTGAACAAGAGAGATATAAAAATCTTGCGCACCACTAAATTGATATGTTGGGCCAATTTTACCAGGCAGCGGTAAATATTCGTGCGCTAGAGTGAGAGCGCCGCCAACTACCAAAAACAAAACCGTTAGAGTTAGAAAAGCAAAAACAAATCTAAAGAGCATAGGGCGGCTAGCCACTAAAACTTGAAACCACCAGGTCAATAACGCGGCAATTGATCCTGAAATGCCTACTGCATAGGCCGTGTTGGCAACATCATCCGTTAAATCGCCACCGCCCATTTGGATGTGTTCCGTCATCAATGCGCCAGATAAGAAAATTCCATAAATAACTGAAAATAAAATCGCAAGCACTAAGCCAGCAATTTTACCGCGTCCATGTCCCGCTGTTGCGGCTGCACTATTTGCCATTAAACTTCCCCTTAAAAACTAAAATTTCAAATTTCGATAAAGAGCCTAACTAATGATTGAGACAGATTAACGGCTCAATCACAGCTTTTTTCGTAATTCAAGACGTTTTAAACAGTTCAACCGAAGGTTAAACATTCGCAACGTTGAAAAAATGTAAAGTTGTGTATAGCAAAGCATCTCAAAGAGCAAAATAGAGTCCGCGAGAGAACAAGGACTTGTGCACAATTAACGCTAAAAAATGCGAGTATTAGTTCTCTCAATCTCAAAATTACGAAATTTACGGGCTCTGAAATTTATATTTATAGAATCTGGAGCCTAATTTGTGGCGTTGAAAGCAGGAACCCAGGACGAATTAGCAATGTAACGCCCGTCATCTCCTTCAAATCCATAGCTAAAGATCTGTAAAATAACGATATAAACCGCTTCTTTTTTCTTTGCTTTTGAAGAAGAGGCAAGTTGAGGCTCAAATTTTATAATGTCAGAAATTGCATATCGTTTCGGGCAACCGCGACTGGTTGGAATACGGGCATCTTTGTGCAAGACAGTTTCTTTTTTGTCTTGAGCTTGAATAGTAAGTGAGTAACCGGTTTGAGCTTCCAATCCGTAATCTTTACATCTTTTCGTTGGTAAGGAGATATCTGAAACTCGAAACGTAAGTTTGAATTTCTGCCAATACGGGTCCCTACCAGGAAACACAGTGATTTTATTCGGGTTGCGATCAGCTTCAGATAGTGGGTTATGTGCCAAAAGCTCGCCGCTCATGCTGATGTTGTACTTCTTTAAAGAAGCGTCAGCTAATGATAAGGCTTTGTCACGTGCGCTTTTTAATCTTAGTTTTTCTTCAAATGCATCAGCATCAGTCTCATCTTTTAGCAAAACTCTATAAGGGGAGCCCTTAACCCAGCTATTGTTGCGGGTGTTCGTGATATAGATATTAGAATAGGGAAAACCAGAACCGTCCTGCACACCAAATTCTTCAAAAGCAAAATAAGTCCCATCAGGAGAAAAACCTAAAACATGCCTCTTAGCAATATCCCCAGCCCTAGCTGTCCCTAAAAGAGCAGACACAAAAATTAAAGCTAAAATGAGAATATTAATTGAACGTCTTGTTCTGGATTTAAACATAAGAGGGTGCATAACAATTCTTCCACAAAACTTATAAGGATTAACTTAACCTAAACTCGACAACATGAACAGAAGCTGACTTGTATTTCTCTCTGTAGATAATATAACTATAGCCAAAATGCGCCAATTAAATATTGTTCACAATTAAATTTCATATGAGTTACAAATTGGCCTTAAAAAAGAGAACATGACTTAGGCAAAAAAATGAAATATCTCTAAGTTAGCCACTATTTCAATGCCTTAAGAAGGAAAATTTATGACGGAATCCAAATTAAATCCACCAACTCGATCAATCCGGTGTGGTGAGGCGTCATTGAAAGAAGGCAAAAATGTGGGACAAGAATACATTCTCACTTTAGCGTGCTGTGATGCACCAGGCATTGTGGCCAGTATAGCAGGCACCATTGCTGAAATAGGTGGTAATATTATTGAGAGTTCTCAGTTTGGTGATCCACAAACGGGTCGATTTTTTATGAGGGTAAAATTTTCAGCCAGCAATGAAGTGAGTAAAAGCGAAATTGTAACGGCTTTAGAACAGCCCGGTGAAAAATATGAAATGGAGTGGCGTCTCTATGAGGCTAGCCGGCCAACCAAAACGGTTATCATGGCATCAAAAACGGATCACTGTTTAAACGATTTGGTCTATCGCTGGAGAATGGGAACGTTGCCAATAGATATCGTCCGCATCATTTCAAATCATAAAGATGTAGAGCATATTGCTGAGTTAAATAACATTCCATTCACATATGCACCTGTAACAAAGGGCACCAAAGACAACCAAGAGCAGCAACTACGAGAATTATTTGTGAAGGATGGCGCAGAACTTATCGTCTTGGCCAGATACATGCAGATTTTATCTGACAAATTAAGTAAAGATTATTTCGGCTCTATCATAAATATTCATCACTCTTTCTTGCCTGGGTTCAAAGGAGCAAAACCTTACCACAGAGCCCATGACAGAGGCGTTAAACTCATCGGAGCAACTGCCCATTATGTAACCCCGGATTTAGATGAAGGCCCAATCATTGAGCAGGAAGTTGAGCGGGTTAATCATGCCATGAACGTGACAGATCTGATCGCGGCTGGCAGAGACATCGAACGCCGAGTATTAGCAAAAGCCGTTAGATATCATATTGAGCATCGCGTTTTGATCAATGACGGCAAAACCGTTGCTTTTCTTTAGAAAACCTCTAAAAAACAATCAAAAAGTCACCAGGACTGTGACATATATTCATTAGCTGTTGATCGATAAGACCTTATCAGGGCATATTTCTCTCAAAAATCTGGAGTCTCGGCATATTTCATGCAAAATGCGCAGCAAGGGCTTGAGAGCCCCATAATTACACGGGCATAATAATCGGGAGAGAAACCACCATGAAACGAAAGATCAATGCGGCATTTGCCGCAGTGATGGCCACGCTGACCATCACATTGCTGCCAGCCTTGGCTATGGCGCAAGAGGTAGCAGAAAAATCAATTGATGCACAAATAAATGATTTTGTCGCACCCATAGCAAAAACCGTTGTAGATGTTATTTTCTTCTCAGTCCCAATTGGTGGCGTCGCTATTCCCCTCATCGTTGTTTGGCTCATCATAGCAGCCGTTATCTTCACACTTTATTTCGGCTTTATTCAAGTCTTCGCATTCCGTCACGCGATTGATATCGTGCGAGGTAAATATACCAATCCAAACGATCCAGGACAAATCACACACTTTCAGGCACTATCAACAGCTCTTTCAGGCACAGTTGGTTTGGGTAATATCGCAGGCGTTGCAGTTGCAGTCAGTATCGGTGGTGCGGGCGCGACATTCTGGATGATCCTTGCTGGACTGCTCGGTATGGCCACCAAATTTACTGAATGTACACTTGGTGTGAAATACAGAAATGAAAATGCCGATGGATCCATTTCTGGTGGACCTATGTATTATTTATCCAAAGGTTTAGCTGAAAAAGGCATGGGCGGATTGGGCCGAGTTTTAGCCGTGCTATTTGCTTTTTGTTGTATTTTTGGTGCTCTTGGTGGCGGTAACATGTTCCAGGCCAATCAATCATTCAGCCAAGTCTATACTGTAACAGGTGGTGACGCCGGGCCTTTAGCAGGCTCTGGTTGGATCTTTGGTGCTGTCTTAGCTGTTATAGTTGGCTCTGTGATTATTGGTGGTATTCGTACCATTGCTAGCGTGACATCAAAAATCGTTCCCTTCATGTTAATCATTTATGTCCTTGCAGCTTTGGCAATTATTATCATGAACTATGATAAAATTGGCTGGGCATTTGGCCAAATCATTGATGGAGCCTTTACAGCAACAGGTGTTGCAGGTGGTACAATCGGCGCAATATTACAAGGTTTCAAACGGGCATCATTCTCTAATGAAGCTGGTATGGGCTCAGCAGCTATTGCTCACTCAGCAGTAAAAACTAAAGAGCCGATTTCAGAAGGCTTTGTAGCGTTACTAGAACCATTTATTGATACCGTGGTTGTCTGCACATTGACAGCTCTGGTTATTGTGATCTCAGGTGAATTAGTTGTTGGCCAAAAAATCGCTGGTGTAGCTCTGACCTCAAAAGCATTTGCAGTCAATATTTCCTGGTTTCCATATGTCTTAGCAGTGGCTGTGGTACTCTTTGCCTTCTCAACTATGATCGCTTGGTCTTATTATGGGTTAAAAGCCTGGACCTATCTTTTTGGTGGAAGCAACATTTCAGAATTAATTTATAAATTAATTTTCTGTCTTGCGATCATTCCAGGTTCTGCAATGAACCTAAGTGCGATTATTGATTTCACAGACGGTACATTCTTCGCAATGGCCATCTTCAACATAATCGGCCTTTACCTCTTGGCGCCTGTTGTGAAAAGAGAATTGCAAAGCTACATGACCCGCTTAAAAGCTGGTGAAATTCAAAAATACAGATAAAACTTTATCTGTCACAAAAACAAAAAGCCCCCGCAATAAAATTGCGGGGGCTTTTTGCTTAAAAACATGGATACTAGTGCGGATGCCTGCGGCGGTTGCTCATGGGCAACTGAAGCCGCTTCAAAAGAATGGGCATCCGAAGCACCACTAAAAAGTGCGGATGCGTAGTGGGCATCTGAAGCACCACTAAAAAGACACTAGTGTCTCAGTAAAGTAGGTGAGAGCCATCACACCAAGGGCCGTCATCTGTTTTCTTACAGCCGCACAAAGTCACTGTTCCAGTTGTTTCTGCAACAAATGGGACAGGCTTAAAATCCGTTCCCTTGTGAGATCCATCGCAAAAAGGCTGGTTTTTTGATTTGCCACATGAGCACCAAAAATAACGTTTACCTTCTTCCACTTCAGCCATATAGGGTGACATTTGCGGACTTTCCGGCTCTTGATCAGACATAAAAATAAATCCCTTATCTATAAATCAGTTTATCAGCAATGTTTGGCATAGGTGCTCTAGGCAAGAACAGCAATGATCCAAATCAAATACCATTTATTATGCGGGCAGTTTATCAAGCTCCTCTTAGGAGTCAATCAAACCAAAAGCCATATTTGCAATGCTCTAAATCACACTAAACATAAGAAATAGAGGAATAAATTTGGATTACTTTTATATCTAAGCCACATAACAAAACCCCAGAACAAAGCTATAGATACCTTAACAAAAATCATTCATGGAAATTAAAAAAGTGTTTCATCTCAAGTCGGGTTTTAAAAGGTCTTATCATTGCCGTTATGAGGAAATGTTATAGGATAGAGAAACGGCCATAATAACGCACAATTCGGTGTTAAAAGACAAACGGAACAATTCTAGCTAATAGACTAAAAAATAAGGAAAAAATTAAAAACTAGTCTTTAAAATAAAAAAGACTGTTTAGTTCTGCCCTAGCGGCAGTAAAAAAGCCCTTGAAGGGCCTGAAAAACGGGCCATGATAAAGGGACTAAAAGATGTAAGATCACATCATTTACGCAAAATTGTGATAAGTGTTTGAGTGTAAGCGGTGAAAGTGTAGTCTATAAATATAGAGACTGAAATGCTTGTAGTTCAACTGCTTAAGGTAAAAAACGGGGTTTTCCAATGGCGATTATAATTAGTTTTATTTTTTTATTCTTAGGGGCCATGGTTTTATCCGTTCGTCACGCATCTCTTATTCTGTGGACAGCATTGTTTCTCCTGGCAAGTTTAATCGTTCTATTTGCTTCAGGAGATGGCACTGGCTTTAGCATTCTGTTCTTTATTTTCGCAGCAATCACATCGGCTCTTGGCTTATGTTCGATTGAGAGCATCCGCGAAACATATATCGTAAAACCAATATTTCAGATCATATCAAAAATTATTCCCCCCGTATCCGAGACTGAGAAAGAAGCCTTAGAAAGTGGTACTGTTGGTTGGGATGCTGAACTTTTTAGTGGCCAACCTGATTATGAGAAATTACGCGCTATTTCTCCCATCCGTTTAACAGACGAAGAACAAGCATTTTTGGAAGGGCCAACTGAAACACTCTGCAAGATGATTGATGATTGGCAAATCAGAGCCTGTAATCGTGAAATTCCTGAAAATATCTGGGCCTATATAAAAGAACAAGGCTTCTTAGGAATGTTAATTTCTAAAGACCACGGCGGTTTAGGTTTTTCAGCGCAAGCTCAATCGCTCATTTTAGGCAAAGTAGCCTCTCGTTCACCAGATGTTTCTGTCATTATCATGGTGCCAAATTCTTTAGGGCCAGGAGAATTAATTGAGAAATACGGCACGCCTGAACAAGTTGAGCAATATTTACCGCGGCTTGCCAAAGGACAAGAAGTCCCTTGTTTTGGCCTAACAGGCCCAACATCAGGGTCAGACGCAGCTACAATGCGAGATATAGGCACTGTCTGTGAAGGCGAGTTTGAAGGTCAAAAAACACTCGGCATTAAACTAAGCTGGGACAAGCGTTATATAACATTAGGACCCAAAGCCACACTACTAGGTCTTGCTTTTTATCTCTTCGATCCAGACAAACTAATCGGGGATGAAGAAAAAATTGGCATCACATTGGCCTTAATCCCTGCTGATCATAAAGGCGTGAATATCGGGGACCGACATTTACCAAATGGCTGCGCTTTTCCAAATGGCCCAAATAGCGGAAAAGATGTCTTCATCCCTCTATCGTGGGTGATCGGCGGTCGCGAGCGAGTGGGCGAGGGTTGGAAAATGCTCATGAGTTGTCTGGCAGCGGGGCGGGCAATTTCCTTGCCGGCAAGTTCAACAGCAGCAACCAAAGCCATGCTGCGTTTTACAACAGCCTATGGCCGTATACGCAATCAGTTCGGCATCCCTATTAATAATATGGAAGGGGTCGAAGAACCTCTCTCAAGGTTGGTTGAAACCGCATATGTTCTAGAAGCAGCAAGAGCCATGACCGCCTCTATGGTACAGGGCGGGGAAAAACCTGCCGTTATATCAGCACTCCTGAAATATCAATCGACCGAATGGGCAAGAAGAGCAGTAAATGATGCCATGGACATCCATGGTGGGCGCGGCATTTGTGATGGTCCCTCAAATTACTTGCAAGCCGCATATCAATCAATTCCGGTGGCCATAACGGTTGAGGGTGCTAATATTCTCACACGTACCCTCATCACATTTGCACAAGGCTCCCTACGCAGCCACCCTTATCTCTATAAAGAAATTCAAGCTGTTCAAGTGGAAAACAAAGAGCAAGGGCTAGAAGAGTTTGAACCTTTATTGTGGGGCCATGTTAAATATTCTCTGTCTAATATTTTTGGTAGTCTTTTTCACAACATAACATGGGGTACCTTTGCCCATGCTCCTCACAGAGCTGGTAACAGCACCAAGTGGTACCGTGCTCTTTCACGAGCCTCAAGAAACTTCGCATTATTATCAGACATAACAGTCGCACTTTTAGGTGGCCGTTTGAAAATGAAGCAGAAATTGTCTGGACGCATGGCTGATGCCTTAAGTGAACTTTATTTCTTATCAGCAATTTTAAAGCGCTACGAAGATGATGGACAAATCACTGACGATCTCGTCTTTCTAGAATTTGCGGCTCAAAATGCTCTTCATAGATTTTATAAATCTCTAGACGGCGTCTTGTTTAATTATCCATCTCCAATTTTAGCCTGGGTGTTACGCCGAATAATCTTCCCTCTCGGTAATCATCACAGACAAGCCAAAGATCGTTTAGGCAAAGCGATTGTCAAAAAAACCATGAATGAACCAGCAATGAGAGACCGCCTAACAAACCATATTTTTGTCAGCAATGATGAAAATGATCCAACTGGTATTCTGGAAGTCACTTTGACTGAGGTTGTCGAGTTAGCTCCCTTAAGTAAAAAGCTAGAAAAAGCCATCAAACAAGGTGAAATACAACGTTACCACGGTTTAGACTGGTTCGATGCTGCCGTTAAAGCTCAAATTATCACAGATAATGAAGCTGCTAGGTTAAGACGGTTAGAAGAGCTTACAAATAAAGTAATCGCCGTAGATCAGTTTAAGCCAGATGACATAAGAGGGATAAAATTAACTTCTATGCATGATTCGCACGAAGAAAAAACAACTGAGAAAAATTATTTATCCGAAAAACCTGAAGTAACTGAGCCCATCTCAACTGAGCACAACTCAACCGAGCAAAGATAGTGGAGTAAAGACTAATGGATATTAATATAAAGAATTTACAAAATTGGTCTTTTGAAATCGATGTAGAAAAAATTGCTTGGGCCACCATTGATTGCCCAAATCAGTCGATGAACACATTGGGTGAGCGTTCCTTTAAAGAATTAGAAACAATCATCGACGAAGTCGAACGCGGCAAACTAAAAAGTGAAATCGTAGGGCTTGTTCTCATTTCCGGCAAAAAGAATAACTTCATTGCTGGCGCTGACATCAAAGAGTTTGAACAACTTGATACAGTCGAAAAAGTGAAAGAAGTCACAGACTATGGCACGAAGCTCTTTCAAAGGATGGAAGACTTAAGAGTACCCATTGTGGTTGCTATAAACGGCTTTTGTTTAGGTGGTGGCTTAGAAATGGCCATGGCGTGCCATTATCGCATAGCAACAAGAAGTGAAGGCACAAGAGTAGGCTTGCCGGAAGTAAAACTTGGGATCATTCCTGGCATTCATGGCACCGTTCGTATGTTGAGATTAGCAGGCCCCTTAAATGGCATGACGGCGATGCTAACAGGCCGCATGTTAAAAGCCCCCGTTGCCAAAGCTTTTGGACTAGTGGATCAATTAGTGCCGAGCCATCTCGAGCTGCGTTGGGCCGCAAGAAAAGCCGTTTTACAAAAGCGAAAATCAAAAGCTGGCAAAAGCCTCTTGTTTAAAATTATGCGTCTAAGCCCGGTTAGAAAATTTCTCGCCAGTCAAATGCGCAGCAAAACAAAAGCAAAGGTGCGCGAAGATCATTACCCAGCTCCCTTTAAACTCATTGAATTATTTGAGAACCATGGTGGCTCTGAAGCTGAGATGTTTAAAGCTGAGCAAAAAATATTTGCGCCTCTAATTGTTTCAGATACCTCTAAAAATTTACGTCGGGTATTTCATCTCTCTGAAGAAATGAAGGCGCTAGCACCTAAAAATAGTGACTATAAACCACTAAGAGCGCACATTATCGGAGCTGGCACAATGGGCGCGGATATCGCAAGCTGGTGCGTTGTAAGCGGAATGGATGTGACACTGCAAGATATGTCAGTCGATCAGATAACTAAAGCCCAAAAAAGTGCAAAAAAACTATTTCGCAAAAGATTGAAAAAACCGGTAGCTGTAGAAGCAGCCGTTGCCAGACTAACAGCTGACCCAGATGGCAAAGGCGTAAAACGCGCTGATATTATCATTGAAGCCATCATTGAAAATTTAGAGATTAAACAAGAACTTTTCCAAAAGTTAGAAAAAGAAATCAAACCAGGCGCCGTCCTCGCGTCCAACACATCATCTCTATCATTAGAAGAAATCGCAAGTGGCATGCAAGATGAAGGGCGCTTGATCGGCATTCATTTTTTCAATCCGGTAGCTCAGATGCCGTTGGTCGAAGTGGTGCAATCAACAAAATCTCGAAAAGAAGAGGTCGAAAAGGGCTGCGCGTTTGTCACCAAAATCAATAAATTCCCCTTGATTGTAAAGTCATGCAAAGGTTTCTTGGTCAACCGGGTGTTAGCTCCATACATGATGGAATCAGTGCGTCAGTTAGATGCAGGTGTGCCAGCAGAAAAAATTGACCAGGCCGCATTAGATTTCGGCATGCCAATGGGCCCCATTGAATTAATCGATGTCGTTGGTCTTGATATTGCCAAGCATGTTTCTCATTCACTTGAATTAGGAGACGCAGACAATAGCGAGCTTGGGCGCTTGGTGGCCAAAGGCAAATTGGGCAAAAAAACCGGAGAAGGGTTTTATGTCTGGAATGAAGGCAAGCCAGAAAAAAACAATGAAGAGTATGAAGAAGCTGAACTCATAGCCTTAGCTGATGAACTCATCTCGCCGTTGCTGACCGAATGTGAAAAATGCGATGAAGAAAACATTGCACCAAATAGAGGTCTCATAGACGCAGGGATTATCTTCGGCACCGGCTTCGCACCATTCAGGGGCGGGCCTCTTCACTATTTGGATCACAAAGATACTTAAATAACCAACGTTCTTAAGTAACAAAGACAATTAATTGAAATCACTCATTTCGCAATTTTTTTTGCAATGATAAGGAGTTGAAAATGGCAAACCAAACTGTAAGGCCTGTGGCAATCTTAGGCGGCATGAGAACACCATTTTGTCGCTCCAATACAGCATATCAAGACCTTACAAATTTAGACCTGTTAGGTACAGCTCTTGATGGCTTGGTAGATCATTATAAACTTAGCGGTGAACACATCGATGAAGTTGTTGGCGGTGCTGTTGTCACTCATGCAAAAGATTGGAACTTGGCAAGAGAGGCTGTTGTTGCATCAAAACTAGCACCTTCAACACCAGCAACAACCATGATGCAAGCATGCGGTACAAGCCTGCAAGCTTTAATGGGAAGCGCCGCTAAAATTGCCATTGGGCAATGTGAGAGCGCCATCGCTATGGGGTCGGACACAGTAAGCGACGCACCTGTTGTGTTTAAGCGGCGCTTTGCTCAAAGGTTAGTTAGACTAAGCCGAGCAAGATCTTTAAAAGACAAAATGAAAATTTTTAAAGGCTTTTCATTTGGTGAACTTGCCCCACAACCACCAAGCACCAATGAACCACGCACAGGCCTTTCTATGGGTGGCCACTGCGAGCTTATGGCGCAAACCTGGCAAGTTCCAAGACATGAGCAAGATGAACTTGCCTTTGAAAGTCATAAAAATGCGGTGAAAGCTTATGAAGATGGCTATCATGATGATCTCTTAGTGCCATGCGCTGGGGTCTTTAAAGATAATAATATTCGGCCAGATATGGAATTATCTAAATTAGCAACTTTGAAAACAAGTTTTGAAAAATCGTCGCGAGGCACATTAACGGCCGCAAATTCTACGCCGTTAACTGACGGGGCGTCGACCGTTCTTCTCTCATCCAAAGAATGGGCTGAGAAAAAGGGACATAAAGTTCAGGCTTACTTAGTGGATGCTGAAACCTCTGCAGTTGACTTTGTAAAAGGAGAAGGATTGCTAATGGCACCAACCGTAGCAGTCGCTAATCTGCTTAAGCGCAATAACATGAAACTGCAGGATTTCGATTTTTATGAAATCCATGAAGCCTTTGCAGCCCAGGTTCTCTCAACATTAAAAGCTTGGGAAGATGACGATTATTGCAAATCTGCACTGGGCATGGAGGGGGCCCTTGGTAGCATTGATCGCAGTAAACTTAATGTGAAAGGCTCCAGCCTGGCATATGGCCACCCTTTTGCGGCCACAGGAGCAAGAATTGTAGCTCTATTAGCTAAGCAACTAAGTGACACAAAAGGGAAAACGGGGCTTATATCTATCTGTACTGCAGGTGGAATGGGCGTTGCAGCCATTTTAAAAAGCCCTGATGAAGTTGAATAAATTTAATAAACGCGGTTTTTAGTAAGCTATTTAGTAAACACTGTAGATTTTAAAACTATGCATAAATTAATTGCTAGAATTTCATCATATTGACAATTTTAGAATGGCATGTCCTATATTCTGCTAAGAATTTTTATGTCCGGAGTTTGTAATGAGCGTTCTTGTTAAATTTAGTCACACACTATCATCATTAGTTTTGGCTTGTCTGGTAATGGTTGTTGGTTCTTCAGTTTCTTTAGCCCAAGATGCAGCTAAAAAAGACGCAGCTGAAAAAGGTGCCGCAGAACTTGTCGCAATAGAAGGCGTTTGGCTCACCAAAGAAGGCAAATCTCATTTAAAAGTCACACCATGCGGTGAAAGCTTGTGTAATGAGATTGTATGGTTAAAACAGCCGTTTGATCGTAGTGGAAAGCCTCAAACAGACAAACTTAATAAAAATGGCAAGTTGAGAGGACGTCCTGTCATGGGCATTTCAATTATGCTAAAAATGCGCCGAGTACAGGACAATATGTGGAAAGGCTGGCTTTATGATCCTGAAAAAGGAAAAGCCTTTAAGGGGCATGCCCGCTTAATTACAGCCAATAAACTTGAAGTTAAAGGCTGTCATAACCTACTGCCAATCTGTAAAACGCACATTTGGAAAAAAGTAAGCAACCTTGAAAACAATCAAAGTGCTGAAAAATAATCACTGAATATTTTTAGCATTTTTATAATCGTGCACCGACTTAAGAAGTAACGACACAAGCAGCCTCGGCTTAAGTGATATGTGCTTAAGGTAGCGTGGAGTTAAGGGTGTGGGCCTAAGATATATGTGTATAAAATATGCGAGCCTGAGAAACATAGGCAAGACCTCAAACGTCTCTTAGTTCTTTCTTTGAAAGTTTGCCCACCATAGTTTTAGGAAGCTCTTGTCTAAATTCAATATCTTCAGGTACTTCAATTTTCGTCAACTTGTCTTTTAGGAATTCCATAAGTTCGTCTTTAGATAAGGAACGACCCTCCTTTAATTTCACAAAGGCTTTTGGAGCTTCCCCCTTATAGTCATTAGGTACTCCGATGACTGTAACCTCTTCAACGGCCTCATGTTTGTAGATCGCATCTTCAATATGGCGAGGGTAAATATTGTAACCAGATGAAATAATGAGGTCCTTCAAACGGTCAACTATGAATGTGTAGCCATCCTCATCGATATAACCAATGTCACCCGTCCTAAAAAATTCACCGATAAAGACATTCTCAGTTTCTTCCTTAGCCTTCCAATATCCAGGCATGACTTGAGGTCCGGTGGCACAAATTTCCCCTTTTTCACCTAGAGGCATTTCAATGGACGGGTCTTCAAGCGAGCGAATAGAAATAATAGTATTTGGTAAGGGAATTCCAATAGAACCAGGTTTTCTCATACCAGTTGGAGGGTTGCAGGTTAAAACCGGAGATGTTTCTGAAAGGCCATAGCCTTCAACCAGGGTCGCAGGACAAATTTGTGCAAATTCATCAATTAAGTCGGGCGGAAGCGGGGCACCACCAGAAATACAGAGACGTAAATTTTTAAGCTCCTCTAATGGAGCGTTATCTAAATTGCAAAGAGCATTAAATAACGTTGGGACACCTGGCATTAAAGTCGGGCGTTCTTTTAACATCAACTTTAAGGCGTCTTTCATCTCAAATTTAGGCATAAGCAGCAAACGCGCGCCAATTCCAATCCCTAAATTGAGAACCACAGTCATGGCAAACACATGGAAAAATGGCAAAATCCCCATGGTGACCTCTTCTCCTTTACGCAAGCTAATGCAGGCACGCATGATTTGCTCTGTTTGAATGGATATATTCGCGTGAGTTAGCATTGCTCCTTTCGGGCGCCCTGTTGTTCCACCTGTATATTGTAGAACTGCGATATCTGTTTCAGGAGTGATCTCAACCTTCGACAGAGTGGCATTCGTGTTGAGTAAATCTTCCTCGAAAAGGCACTTATCTGCTTGAGAAGAGGCTGAAATTTTGGTCAGGTCTTTACCCTTAAACAGCCTAAAAAGGAGTGATTTCACAGGAGGTAGCAAATCGGGGAAAGAAGCCACAATTGTACTGCTTAATACATTATTAACCATAAGCGCTTCGCATTTATCAAATAACAGCTTTAAATCAAGCGTGACCATATGGCTGGTTCCGCTGTCTTTGACCTGAAAAGATAGCTCCTCAACTGTATAAAGTGGATTATAGTTAACAACAGTTGCACCTGTCTTTAAAATAGCAAAATAAAAACACACATAAGTCGGGCTGTTTGGTAGAAATAAACCCACCTTGTCACCCTTACCAATACCCATTCCTTGAAGACCAGCTGCCAATTTATCAACTCTTGTACCAATTTCCTGATAGGTAAGGTCCTTCCCCACAAATGATGTGCAAATCAAGGGGGCGTAGGACTTAACTGATTGATCTAAAAGATGAAAATGAGGTTTTCCGACGAATTTTCCAGCCCAATCGACCCCTTCAGGGTAACATTTTTGCCACGGATATTCAGAATTTGTGTGGTTGATGCTTGATTTTTCATCCATTTTATGCGCCTTTTGCCAGCCAAGTGGGAGATGTTGAACAATGATCAGGCAAATTGGCCTGTTCAAAGAGGAAGCAACACACTATATGAATTACATAATAGCATGAAATTTGTTCCTATTAAATGTGTGAGTGGCGTGCCCGTTAACAGCACATTAAAGGATCATATATATTGCTATAAAACTTAAACCCAAAAAGACAATCAAAACGCATTTTAACGTTATTCTAAAAGTTTTCTTGCGCTTTTCGAGGGTCTAATTTAGCACTTACATTTAAGAGTAATGTTTTATTTGCTCAAATGTTGCAAATAATGATGCAAATGTTGCGAATGATGCAAATGTTGCGAATGAAGGAGAGCGGCATATGGAAGATGTGGCACAAAAAATTATTGATATTTTGAAAAAAAATATGAAAGAACCACCGGAAACAATTCCGATGGAAACACCATTAAGTGAACTTGATATTGAGTCACTTGACTTGGCTGTTATTGTTTTCGATATCGAAGATACATTCGGTATTGAAATTCCATACAACGCCAATGAAGAAGTCGAAGACTTTAAAACTGTGGGTTCCGTAGTTGATAAAGTGAAAGAACTCGTCTCAGCTAATGGCTAATAGTTCGTAGAGCAGGAAACAGCTGCAAACGAGACTATAATCGAGTTTATTTTTTTTCGAGTAGAAAGGTTTTAAGGGGCTTAAGTTTTAAGTCCTTAAAAATTTAATGAGTAATCAACAAACAAGGCGTGTCGTTGTAACAGGTACAGGCGTTATTTCGTCTATTGGTATCGGTGTCGACAATTTCTGGTCTGCTATTAAGCAGCACGAATGCGGCATCACTGATGCAAAAACCTATAATACAGAAGACTTGCAAATTAAAATTGCTGGCGAAGTAAAAGATTTCGATCCAAAAGAAGAAGGGCTTCCAAAGCAATTCTTGATGGCAGATCGTTATTCTCAATTCGCTGGTATCGCTGCCAGGGAAGCTGTTAAGCAATCTGGTATGACAATGCCATTATCTCCGGAAGATGGCATGCGTGCAGCTGCTATTATCGGTTCAGGGGTAGGTGGAATTAATACCTTAGAAGATAGCTACCGCGGACTTTTTGAGCTAAAAAAACGGGCAACACACCCGCTAACACTGCTTAAAACTATCGGTTCTTCAGCTCCAGCACATGTTTCAATTGAATATGGTATTAAAGGGCCATGCTTTGGTGTTGTCAGTGCTTGCTCAACAGCAACTCATTCTATTGGCCTTGTGTACAATATGATCAAATCTGGAATGGTTGATTTTGGTCTTGGTGGCGCCGCCGAAGCATCACTGGCTTGGGGCACAACAAGAGCTTGGCAAGGCATGCGTGTGCTTAGCCCTGTTGGTCTTTATCCTTTCTCTAAACACCGTAACGGCACAGTTCTAGCGGAAGGTGCTGGCATCTTAATGCTGGAAGAATATGAGCATGCAGTCGAACGTGGTGCTAATATCTTGGCTGAGATTAAAGGTTTTGGTATGACGGCTGATGCAGCTGACATGGTCAACCCTGATATCGACGGAACAGCAGGTGCTATGGAGCTTGCATTGAAAGATGCAGATCTATCACCAAGTGATATTGACTATATCAATGCTCACGGCACAGCGACCGTTGTAAACGACATCAACGAAACACGCTCAATTAAACGCGTTTTTGGCAATAGTGCAAAAGATACACCAATTTCTTCGACAAAATCCATGCATGGTCATGCTCTTGGCGCAGGTGGTGGTATCGAGGCAATTGCTTGCTTGAAAGCTATGGAAGATAACTATCTTCCAGCCACAATTGGTTTTGATGAGCCTGGTGACGAATGTGATCTTGATTATATTCCAAATGAAGGTCGCTCAACAGAAGTAAACTACACAATGTCAAACAGCTTCGCTTTTGGCGGCCTGAACGCAGTGCTAGTTTTCGGACCATCACCAAGTTAGTTTCAAAAACAAATTACTTGCTATAAAAAATAAAAAAAGGCTCGAAATTTCGAGCCTTTTTGTGTTTTTAAAACATAAAATTTCGTGCTTACTCAAACAAACTTGAAACAGATTTCTCGCCAGAAGTTCTGGCAATCGCTTCACCAATGAGTGTCGAAATTGATATGACACGAATATTATGAGCAACTCGAACTGCCTCAGTTGACTGGATGCTATCCGTAATCACTAAATTCTTTAAGGAAGACGAAGTCACTCTGGCAACAGCACCACCTGAAAGCACTCCATGAGTGATATAAGCGCTTACTTCGCTAGCACCGCGTGCAAGTAAGGCATCAGAGGCATTACATAACGTGCCGCCACTATCAACGATGTCATCAACCATAATACATTCATAGCCTTCTACATCACCAATAACGCTCATCACTTCAGATTCACCCGCTCGCTCACGTCGTTTATCAACGATGGCCAGTGGTGCGTTGATGCGTTTCGCAAGATCTCTAGCGCGAACAACACCACCAACATCAGGTGAAACAACCATAACTTTGCTAAGATCAAAGTTATCTTTTATGTCTTTCACCATGGTAGGAGCTGCAAAAAGGTTATCGGTGGGAATATCAAAAAAGCCTTGAATCTGTAGGGCGTGCAAATCAACAGTAAGCACTCTATCAGCACCAGCCTGTGTAATCATATTCGCTACAAGCTTTGCTGAAATAGGAGTGCGCGGCCCTGGCTTTCTATCTTGTCTTGCATAGCCAAAGTACGGAACAACAGCCGTAATTCGTTTTGCTGAAGAGCGGCGCAATGCATCAATAAGAATGAGTAGTTCCATCAAATGGTCATTGGTAGGAAAAGAGGTTGATTGCAAAACAAAAACATCCTCCCCCCTTACATTTTCTTCAATCTCAACAAAAATTTCCATGTCAGCAAAACGTTTTACAACGCATTTGGTAAGAGGAAGGTTCAAATAGGCACCAACAGCTTCTGCTAGTTGATGATTACTATTACCAGCAACCAATTTCATGAGATATGTCTCCGCAGCATGTGCCTAATTTTTATTTGTAAATTGATAAATTATGACACTTTTATAAACATCCAAGGCTTCATAACAAGAGAGCCCAGAGCTGTAAACAACTCTAGGCCCAATTAGTCCAATTAACTGCAAATATTTTAAACTTAAAGTGCATATCTGAAGTTAAAATTATTTCTTAGCTGGTAGTAACTTGACGATGCCTTTAGCCGCAGCAGAAGCGGCCGCCACAGCCGTTGGACCCCAAGCTCCATTGAGTGAGCCGGTTGGTATCACATTGTTCTGTGAAACGGTCCCAACACGGTTACCGGTAGCATCATAAACTTTCCAAACAATGTTCACTTTTTCTGACTTACCTGAAACTTTATTTAGTTTCACAGAACCTTGAACAGTGTAAGAGCCATTTATTTTTCGATTAGAAAGAGCAATACCATTTTTAGATAACTCTCTACGGAGTGCATTTGTTAAGGAAATACGTCCATCACCAGGAGCTCCCACAACAGGCTTCACTTGTGTTAATAGTCCCCGAGGAGCCTTACTAACTGCACCAGTGATAATAGGATCACCCGGCGTGCCATCAGGAGCACGCTCATCAAGTTTAGCGATCTGGTTGATACGTTTGGGCGAACCATTTTGCGGGCTTTGCTTTTGAACAGGCAAACGATTGCGCGCGCTTGAAAACCAGCTAGCTAATTTACCACTAGAGGCATCAGCAACTTTATCAATGACCTGGTCATTTACCAGTGCCCAGCCATTTGAAGTTTTGCCACCCTTTAAAATTTCATTGCCAAGTACTCTGTGAATACGAACACCTTTTTTGTCATTGATGTCCCAGATATAAGAAAGTTTTCCGCCCTTACTATGGGGGGAGGCAACCAAATAACCACGAACAAGATAACCAGCTTTAGCGATTTCTTCAGTGACTGGAATATTTTTTGCTCTTGTTTTTGCTTTTAAAGCAGAGAGCATTTTTGTTGAAACAGAAGCTGGAACACCAACAAGCGGTGCAAAGCCAACGGATCTCAACTTAGAAGGAAGTTGTGCTGTTTTGCTGTCTTGTTCTGTTTGAAGCCCAAAATTAGAGGCTAAATTAGACGACGCTCCACAACCAGAGAGGGCACCAATCAAGAGACTAAGCAAAAGAAATTGCGCGCCAGACTGTAATCTAACAAGAGACTTTAATCTAACAAGAGATCTTAATGATATGAAATTTATAGAGAAACGCGCCATTCTCAGAAAGAAATACGAAAATGAAGTGCACATATCTGTCACCTTTTAACCCCTCAAATCAGATTCTGCCTGTAAAACAGACCTCTGTATTGACCGGTGACAACAAAATACGCATTACAACAAGGACACACACCGGCACCCTAGTAGAATCATATCATTACCTATTGTGGAAATGGTCGTCCAGTCAAAGTGACGATTTAGGTGGGTGTTATGAACGAAAGCTGGTGAAATATGGAAAAAATGCGACAAAAATACACTAGTTTATGACGATAGCCGACATTTGCCGCCCATAATCTGCCACACTGTTATGCGTATTGCGTCGATAACTAAAGAATTGAGTCGTGTTTTCATAAGTGCAAAGCGGCAGGGAAAGGGAACGTTGAATGCCAATTTTCTCTAAACGAGCAACAGCAAACCCACTTAAATTAAAATGTTGGTTTTGAGTTTCTTCATTACGTTTGAAGAAACTATCATAATTAGGATCAACTGAGCAAAATTGCTCGTAAAATTCTTCCCCAACCTCATAATTGTCCTGTCCAATGCAGGGACCAACTACGGCCGTAATATGCCGTCTTTGCGCACCTAAAGAGCGCATGCTCTCAATTGTGTTTTCTAAAACCCCACCAACGGCACCGCGCCACCCAGCATGAGCCGCAGCCACAACTTTATTGACATTATCAAGAAAAAGCACAGGGGCACAATCAGCCGTCAAAATACCAATAACAACATTGGGCGTATTGGTCACAACAGCATCAGCCTTAGGGGCATTTTTGTAACACCACCCCTCATCGGTAATCACCACATCAGAACTATGCTCTTGATAAGGCGTGCTTATTTTAGCCCCTGGTATGCCTAGAATTTCAGTAACAATAGATCTGTTTTGCGAGACATTAGAAGTCTCATCATTTGAACCAAAACCACAGTTTAACGAGCCATAAACATCTTCAGACACGCCGCCAATCTTAGTAAAAAAACCATGCGAGATACCTTGAATGCTAAGCGCATCAGATTCTATTCTACGACGTGACATTTTGAGACATTACCTTCTGGTCAAATGGTGCGGGAATATCAAGTGATGGACCGGTGACACAAAGAGCCTTAAATAGGGCCCCCATATGTTCAGGAGCAACCAAGCGTACAACATCGCTGGCAAGTTTTTCTATTTGCTCTTCACTTGCATTTTTAACTAAAATTTCTGCCCGCGCTCCAATACCCAATTGAGAAAGAAACGCCCCTTGATCGCGTGGACCATAACACTTCAAACCATTTGCAACCGCTAAAGCGGCCAAAGCAGTGAAGTCTACATGTGCAGTCAAATCAACATCTCCTGGCATGAGAAAAGGAGAGACAGACTTATGGCTCTTAAGGGCTTGTAAGGTTTCCCCCGTTTGCGGGCCTTCAAATCCATAATCGACAAAGAGAGCTGCCATAGGGTGCCGTTTTGACATGCGGCAAACATCTTTCATGACAACTTCAAAGTCAGGACAAAATTCAAAAATAGACCCAGGCTCAGCATCAAATAAACGCGAAGGTATAATAGCGCCGCGTGGGACTTCGTTTCCAATAAGAAAGACAAAACCATCTTGTGCATCAAGTCCAATAACTCGTTCGTGCCATGATTTGTCAGTTTTTATAAATTGCCGAATAGGAAAACAATCAAGAAATTCATTCGCAATAATAATTGAAGGACCTTCAGGTACTTCATTTAAAGAATTATACCAAAATACAGGGCAAGGTGAATTCGCTAGCGTTTTCTTTTGTGTCTCTATTAGAGTGGCTGAACGTTCAACCATGTGAACACTAAGCATTTCAAAATTTGGATGTAGCAGCTGAAGTGAGCGCAATATATCAGCCATAAGCGTACCGCGACCAGGCCCCAATTCAATGATTTGGAGTGGAACGGGATTGGCCATTGCTTGCCAGGTTGTCACACACCAAATGCCGAGCATTTCGCCAAACATCTGACTGATTTCAGGTGCTGTTATAAAGTCACCTTCAGCGCCAAGCGGGTTACCTTGTCTATAATACCCATGCACAGGATCATAGAGGCACGCCTCCATAAAGGCTCTGACAGAAACAGGGCCTTTGGCTTTGATATATGATTTCAGTTGCTGCTCGAGCAATGTTTGTTTGTTCTCTGACATTCCGCAAACTTATAACTGTTCAATTTAGCTTTGACTATAGACATGCATAGAATTCATCAATTAATTTGCAAGTTTTTTAGTCTTCGCACGATAAATCAAGTAAATACCCATGATTACCATCGGTAGAGAGTACAATAACCCCGCAGTAAGCGGCGTATAAATACTGATAGGGTGATCTAAATCTGGTTGCCTGAAGAAATGCTCAACAAAACTACGCCCAAGCCCATACCCAACTAAAAACAAGCCGGTAATAAAACCAGGCTGTTGAAGTTTAAGAAAATAATGGGTGGCTATCCTCAAAACAATAAAGAGAAGCAGCCCTTCTAAAGCCGCTTCATAGAGTTGAGACGGGTGACGAGGCTGACCATCAGAACCAGGGAAAACCATAGCCCAGGGCACATTTGTAACACGTCCCCACAACTCTCCATTAATAAAATTAGCTATGCGACCAAATATCAGCCCTAAGGGAATAGAGGCTGCCACTGCGTCAGCTAAAGACAAGAAATTTAACTGTCGGCTGCGAGCAAACAAATATGCCACCAGCGCCCCCGCTAAAATGGCACCATGAAACGCCATACCGCCTTTAGTCAGGTAAAAAATTTGCTCTGGGTTTTCATAATAAAAACCAGGTTGATAAAAAAGGACATAACCAATCCGCCCCCCTAAAACCACACCAAGAGTGGCCCATAAGAGAAAATCATCAATATGATTGGCTTTTATGCCTGAAGACCCACCCCATAAACCATCATTTTCAACGAGACGTCGAACATAAACCCAGCCAAGCAACAAACCCACAGCATAAGCCATACCATACCAGCGAATGTCTATAGGGCCGAAACTTAAGGCAATTTCACCAATATCAGGAAAGGGAAGCACGCCGTTCATGGAAGGTAATCCTCTGTAACTACATAAATATAAGATGATTAAATTTTGGCGAGAGAGTGGGGGGAGGAGAGAGCAGTGTCAAGTCAAGATAATGTAATAGAGATAAAACTTTAAAAATGAATAGATTACAGTGGTTTATAATACAGTTTTTATCAACTTGTTAAGCCTGACTATCATCTTGAAAAATAAGTAAATCACCAAGCTTGCAATAAGCTCTCGTACATTTTCCCAAACTGATCAAAATGAACTTCTGTTAGTCTCCCAATCACACAGTTTCTGCAGTCTTGATCAATAGCCTTTTGAGTGTCATAAATGAGAAAAAGTAATCAACAAACGTGTCCAACTTAAGTCAACGGCGCGATCTCACTTTATTAGTTTGGAAGAAACATCATGTCACAACTGAGAAATCAATTTTTCGATGAGCTAGCAAAAATAATGACCAATGCCGCCGGCGCTGCCCAAGGCGTTAGCCAGGAAGTTGAACAGCTATTCCGCTCTCAAGGTGAAAAAATGCTAAACGACATGGACCTCGTAAAGCGCGAAGAATTCGAAGCAGTAAAAGAAATGGCCGCAAAAGCCAGAGACGAGAACGACAAACTCCAAGACCGCATCGCTGCATTAGAAAAGCAGTTAAAGTCGAAGAGCTAACGCGGTTGCTGGTAGGCAACTGAAGCGTCAGCAAGAAAGCGGTTGCTGGTAGGCAACTGAATGAGCCAGAAAAACATAACCGCTTTTTTGATTAAGATAGTTCAAAATCATCGCTTTGATGAAGTGCGCCAGTCTGACCAAACTCTTAAGCCAAATATGAGTTTCATTGTTGCAGTAAAAACCAGCGCGCATAAGATGAGTTTCGAAAACGTCTCCATCATTCCCTCAATAAGAATAGCATGTACTACAGTCCCGATTACAATCACCAACGCCAAAAGGCTATGAGCTATACTCCAGTTTCGAGCGCGCAGTTGTAATCGTCGCCGGAAAATGGCTAAGAAGGTGGTTGCAAAGAGTGCCCACATGGCAACGACCCCCCAGTTTGAAAACGGCGTTGGAGACGTAAAAGTAAGAGCGTCAATGACGTCTGGAGGACTGGTAATCCACAACCCACCAACATGCACAACAACTGCAATAAGAAGCAGTGCGCCAACGCAAGGATGAGCACGCCGTGCTAAATGCTTTGGAAGGTCTGGCATATAACCACCAATCAATAAAGGTTGAAGCAGTAATAGACCGAGGCTAAAAACCCCAGCAAAACAGGCTGCTATATACACTGGGCTTCGCCATGCAAGTAAAGGGCTCATAGCAGTGAAAAGGAGTGGTATGGCGATAGCAGCAATTAAAGCGCTCCAAAAAAGGGCGCTGCGGCTAAATTTATGTTTCGTTGAACGCATTTTATTAGGCTGGCTCAAGTACGAAATGAGCCTCTAGGTTCGTGTCTTTTGAGCTCGGCATGACAGGGCGTAGAAAGACCGTTTTGTACTCGCCACTATCATAGGCCAGATGACCATGAGGTTGCCCAAAGGCCGGTACGATCTGCGGCATTTCAAGGCGGAATTTCCCGTTTTCATCGGTAAGAGTTGCACCATGACTCTGTGGTTCGCTCTCGTACCCCTCCGTTGTATGAGCCCAAATTTGAATGCGTTGCCCCGCTAACGGCGCCCCGTCTCCAGTTCGGCGAACAGTTCCACTCATCCAAAACCCGCCTCCACCAATACGTTCTACGATAGGCGCACCTGGGCGGTAGTTGTTTGATCCTCCGCGCATTGTGGGCGTGGGTGCAAGATTACTGGCATGTGCAGGTAACAATAAGCCGGAAGCTCCTGTTGCGATCATGGCTCCTGTAGCTGTTATAAAACGACGGCGATTAATCTGATCGGTACTCATGTTGGTGCCTCCAAACGCAAAATTATCTCAAATATTTGCAAAACAACCTTTGTGTCAAAATATAGTATCTGGAGCATCAGCAATCAAATCACAACTTGCGGAGCTAACGCCACTCAACTTGGTTTGCACGAACGAAAGACACGATTACCAGGCTTTCACAAATTGCTAATCAGCCAAAAGCTGAAACCCATCCACACGAAGGAGCTCGGCTCTTTTCGAACTGAGGGACATGACGCCAGAGGCGTCCTGTGCGTTACGCCACCCCTCTCGAAGGCCTGAAACTACGCAGCGAGGTTGCTAGTGGGCAACTGAAGCGCCACTAAAAAAGCAATAGCCGTGAGAGAAAGATCAGGTCACAATTCCCTGAATGCCTTTCACAACTTCAGTCGTATCTTCATTTTTATCAAAAGCCGTTTCAAAGGGGATACGGCAACCCTTTTGTAATTGAGGACGTGCTTCAAGTTCCGTTAGCCATCTAGTCAAATGCGGTAAATCATCAATAGGAACACCAGCCCACTCATATTTGCGGACCCAGGCCCAATTCGCAATATCAGCAATTGAATAATCACCAGCTAAATACTCAACTTCAGCAAGCCGGTCGTTTAATACAGTGTAAAGTCGCTTCGTCTCTTTCTGGTAGCGCTCTATTGCAGACGGTAGCTTCTCAGGGAAATATCTAAAAAACACATGTGCTTGCCCCTGCATCGGCCCAACACCGCCCATTTGAAACATCAGCCATTGCATTACTTCAAACCGGCCCTTGAGGTCCGTTGGCATCAGGCGTCCAGTTTTTTCGGCTAAATAAACTAAAATAGCACCAGACTCAAAAATAGTGAGATCATCAGCATCTCGGTCAACAATCGCCGGAATACGACCATTTGGGTTGATCTTTAAAAAGTCAGGTTCTTTTTGAATGCCAGTATTGATATCAATTTCATGAACAGTGTAAGGCAGTTCAAGTTCTTCAAGAGCTGCTGAAACTTTCCAGCCGTTAGGTGTGCTCCAGCTATATAAATCGATCATAAGATCCTCATTCCATCTCTTAGTGAAATATGTTTTTTCTGTTATTAACTAGATGAGTGCAGAATAGAAGAATTACAAGAAAAACCTTCTAATACATTTTCACAAACATTAAACTTTTTGTGAAGCACTTTTTGTAAAACAGGCACTGCTCATCAAACTCCAAAAAAATTGGAAACACCTTGATCTTATGTAACAGGTCTTGCCTTGAAAAGACCTGGGTCAATAAGAATAAGATGACGGCATAAAAACCGTAACAAAATTATCTATACGAAGAAGGAGTGGCGTTTTTTCGGTGCCAGGACAGAAGACGTCACTGGCGTCCAGTGCCTAGCACCGGCCCTCGGAGGCCCATGAGCTTCAGCACGGTTGCAAGTAGGTATCTGAAGCACAGCAAAAACAGTGCGGATGCGTAGTAGGCATCTGAAGCACAACAAAAAAAGTTAGAGAAATTAATAAGACCGACAAAGCTTAAATAGGCGAGCTAGGCGAGGGTGTTTATATAATTGATTTAAAGAACTTTGTTGGTCAAGCTCTTGTATCACTGAAGGTGGTAAAGCCAACCCCACGTTACGAAGACGTTGTTTCATCTCAGCAGTATCTATGTCCAGGTAGAGTGCCTGACGAAACAGCCCGTAATTTACAAAAGGGTCAATCACAGAAAACTGCACGTCGTAAAATTTACCAAGGTCTTTGTAAGCTTCTTTGTGAGAATGGCAAATCGCCAAGATCACTAAATCAGTAAAAGCCGTATGGAGTAAAATTTCTTCATCAAGTGGCATTTGAGATCTTGCCCAATCAATCGGGCGGTCAAGACCTCTCGGGCGAGAGCGGTCGTCAATTAATTTGTTGAGCGCTTCTGAATTCTCTTTGAAGAAAATACCAAGCCGGGGCTTGGGAGTAAAATGAGTAAAACGTGTATCTTGGTTTGTAATCTTTTCAGGTGTATTGGATAGAAGAGGAGCATAAGGAGCTATTCCCGCCTTTAACTTTGGAACAGCAAGCACTTTGCTCAAGTGCCGAAGGGCCTGACAACGACGATAACCAAGCGCATAAATTTCAAGCGCTGTTTGATCAACTTTATCGCGGACTACATCAGCAGCAAAGCGGTCTTTAAATTCAGGTCGAGATTGAATGAGGCCTTCTTGTTCAATCTTGAGGACCTCAGAACAATAGCCATGGGCCTGGGCCGTTTCATAAAAAGCTTTTTTATCAGTTGGCACAGTTTCAAATGAAGGCCGTGCATTTAATGTAAACCGGCTTTCATCTCCCCCGACACTAAAGGCCGGTGAAGAGACGCTAATCAAAAAGGCAGCCAAAATCAGCCTTGCCAGAATCAACCAAGTGAGAGCCGGCAAGTATGAGCCACTATTTTTTAGCTTAAAGAAGCGCACCTGATAAATCTCCAAATCACAAATGTGTAATGAAATATAACATAGATTATTCAAGGAAGCAGAGGGGGCAAACCGCTTTATGCTTAATTTTTGCACAAAGCTATTTACTGAACTTTTATAGAGAGATAGATCATATCCTCAACTTTTTAACGGTGGGATTGAATATGTAAGAGTAGCATGCGCTACAACCTTTTCCGGCTCAAACTCAGAGGTGATAGATACATCCCCAACAGCTAACGAGCGGCCAAGCTTTAACAATCTTGCTTTCCCAAGCAACCGACCAGTTGAAGGCTTTCTCATAAAATTAATGTTTAAGTTTGTCGTCACAGCTAGTGCAACAGGGCCAATATGGGCCAAAATCACAACATACATGGCCAAATCAGCAAGTGTCATGAGCGCTGGGCCTGAAACCGTGCCACCAGGGCGAAGATGTGTTTCGGTCGCTTGAAAGGCAAGAACCGCTTCATCTTGGTTAATAGAGACTACGTCATATGGACTGTGATCTTCTGGAAAAAGTTCAGGGAACACATCAAGCAAATAAGAATAAACTTCCTGACGGTTCATCAAAATCTCAGCCATATCATCTCCAATGGTTTTAAAAACAATACCAAAATCAAACTATAACGGGAGGTGAGCAGTAAATGCAAATTGGGTGAGAACAATAGCAAAAAGGTCCAAAGCTTCTTTTGCATATGCAAGTGAGCAATCAAACATGTTCCCAAGTTCTCCATATATGGTGCGTTTTTATGGGGTAACATCCATTATCAAATGCGTAAAAAAGTCTTCTCAATCTTTGGTTCGTTTTTGTAAAGCAGGCTAAAGTCAAAAAAAGCTCCCGCAAAACATTTCTGTTTTACGAGAGCTATCCCACCTACGGGTACTTTATGATCTGGATTTTTCTAACTTAGAAAATTAAGACCAGAGAAATCTTTATTGGCAAACCCAAACTGGACCAATTTTGATGCAGCCTTGGTTCTTCTTATAATGTTTATGTTTCTTGCCCCATTTATAGTGACAGTTAGGGCCTGCATGACGGTGCCATTTCGCACCATGGTGTTTGTGCCAATGTTTGCCTAAGTTCTTGTGGCAATGGCCCCATTTTTTCTTTTTCTTCACATGCTTAGGCTGGCAGTTATAACCATGACGGTGCCAGGCTTTTTTGCCCCACTTATAAACCTTGTGCCATTTTTTATTTGAGTGACACCCTTTGATTTTCACAATATTCGGGTTAGCATCAAGCGCTTCCACCAATTGTTCTGAAGGAACACCTTGAGTAAGTGGCGCTGCCGTTGCAATGCCCAGAGATAATGAAAGTGATAATAAACTTGCCGCTATAAAGCTAACTAAGCCAAAAACTTTAGACTTCATATTCGATTTCATGTGATACAAACCTCCTGTATAAATATCAATCTGGAAATAAACAGCCATCTATCCCCTCACAAACTAGGTACCAGCCTATCTCAGATAAACAAAACCCTCAAATTAAATTCTGTTCATGTAAAGTGACTGGTTAATAATGAAAAATGCGGCACAAAACTAACTCACTGAAAAAAATGTGATATTTCAACGCAAAAGCTTAAAAATCATAGAATCCTCTACAACGCTTTTCAGCTAATAATTTATTGAGATAATTATAATGAGGGGCACCTGCGGAAACCCCTTTATTAAAGTCTGATAAAGCAAGGTTAAATTGCCGAACATCGCCATTGTTCTTAGTAATGACGATCTGGCCATTTTTGCCCTTTTGGAGAACGTTAAAAACTTTGAAAAATTCTTTATCACGCCATTCTGCATGTGAAGGCTTGCCGGTTTTCTTAGCGTTATGGCTATAGGTACCAATGGTCTTGCCATCAACAATGATTTTAGCAAAAGCGATGTTCTTCTTTTGCTTACCGTTGATGAGAAAATAACCTTTCTTGCTGTTGAAATATTCAACGCGAAGGTCAAACTCTTTGCTGCGGAACATTTGTAATAAAAGCTCAGCTTCAGAAAAAGAAGCCCCAACATTATATTGCCAAGGACCAATACGGCCATTGAGAGATTTGCAAACAGGTGGTTTTGCAAGGGCATTTGTTGAGTAAGTAAAAGATGTAAAAACAGTGAAACAAAAAGAAAGTGCAAAACTGAATAGCATAAATTTACGATAAGCCATTTAAGAAACTCCCGAAATCTTAAAACTCAATTTAAAAAACAGGGTTATTTTCTCTTCAATTGCACTCAATGTCTATGATTTTAATATTACAAATATTTAAGAGAGCGACGATGCTAATACGTGCGCTCTCTTTTATAGTGTGTAAATTAGTCAATTAATCAGATTGATCAGGCTGGTCATGAATGCCAACAACAAAACAATCAACACCGCCATCAGGCTCAGTAGAGAGGCCACCTTTGGCCTTATCACAGTTGGCTTTCAGATCTTTGATACAACCATGATCGCCGCCCGGACAAGTATCCTTCACGCCGCCGCGCCCAGGGGCTTTATAAGAGTTGGAACGAGAATAGGGCGACCGCCCTTTACGCCGCGCAAACCGCTTCGCGCGCTTATATTTCTTAGCACCAACAAGCTCAACGAAACTCTCAAAAGAGTTCACCTCAACAGAAGGCCAAACATTCCCCCCACCAGCAGGCAAAGCAAAAGCCGCACCAGCACCAAAACCAATAAATAAAACTGAAAGCAAAATCTTCCTAATCATAACCATCTCCCAAATCAAAAATTAAAATTGCGAATACCTATAAGACGCAGGAAAAGGGGAGATGGTTCAAAGTCCCAATGTAGGAATTAAAAAAGAGCGCTTTCCGCTAGGAAAACGCTCTTCTTACTTTAACAAAGGACTCGTCTAATCTTCGCAGGGCCGCCCCAAGAAGATTAGACTTCGGTGTTGAGCTTCACCCGAACGCGTTCGGGTGAAAGACTACATGATTACATCATGCCGCCCATGCCGCCCATTCCACCCATGCCGCCCATGCCGCCCATATCAGGCATGCCACCACCAGCTGGGGCATCTGAAGGCGAATCAGCAACACCAGCTTCAGTTGTGATCATAAGACCAGCAACAGACGCCGCATCCTGAATAGCAGTGATAACCACTTTAGCTGGGTCAATGATACCTTTTTCAACAAGGTTACCATATTCATCAGCTTGTGCATCGTAGCCATAGTTCTCAGTTTTCTTCTCAAGAACTTTACCAACTACGATAGAACCTTCAACACCAGCATTCTCTGAAATTTGGCGAATTGGAGATTGAAGCGCACGGCGAACAATGTTGATGCCAGCTTCCTGGTCATCATTGTCACCAGTAACAGTGATTTTGTTAGCAGCACGTAAAAGAGCTGTACCGCCACCTGGTACGATACCAGCTTCAACAGCAGCGCGAGTAGCATTTAATGCATCGTCAACACGGTCTTTACGTTCTTTCACTTCGATTTCTGTAGCACCGCCAACAGAAATAACAGCAACACCGCCAGCAAGTTTAGCTAGACGCTCTTGAAGTTTTTCGCGGTCATAATCAGAAGAAGTTTCTTCAACTTGTGCACGAATTTGATTTACACGAGCTTCAATTTCTTTTTTGTTGCCAATGCCATCAATCATTGTTGTGTCATCTTTAGTGATGTTAACGCGTTTCGCGCTACCAAGCATTTCAAGAGTCACAGCTTCAAGCTTGATGCCAAGATCGTCAGAAATCAGTTGAGCACCAGTAAGAACAGCGATGTCTTGCAACATTGCTTTACGGCGATCACCAAAACCAGGAGCTTTAACAGCAGAAACTTTCAGGCCACCACGTAGCTTGTTAACAACCAAAGTTGCAAGAGCTTCGCCTTCAATGTCTTCAGCAATGATAAGAAGAGGACGTGAAGTTTGAACAACAGCTTCAAGAACAGGAAGCATAGCTTGCAGGTTAGAAAGCTTGCTTTCGTGCACTAGGATTAGCGGGTCATCAAGTTCACAAGTCATTTTTTCAGCATTTGTGATGAAGTAAGGAGACAAATAACCACGGTCAAATTGCATGCCTTCAACAACATCCAATTCACTCTCAAGTGATTTAGCTTCTTCAACAGTGATAACACCTTCATTGCCAACGCGTTGCATAGCTTCAGCAATCATTGTACCAATTTCAGCTTCACCGTTAGCTGAGATCGTGCCAACTTGAGCAATCTCTTCAGAAGAGTTTACTTTTTTCGAAGCTTTATCAAGGTAAGCAACAACATCAAGAACAGCTTTGTCGATACCGCGCTTAAGATCCATTGGGTTCATGCCAGCAGCAACTGATTTCAAACCTTCGCGAACGATTGATTGAGCAAGAACAGTAGCTGTTGTTGTGCCATCGCCAGCAACATCATTTGTTTTTGAAGCTACTTCACGCACCATTTGTGCGCCCATATTTTCAAACTTATCTTCAAGTTCGATTTCTTTAGCAACACTCACGCCGTCTTTTGTTGTGCGAGGTGCACCGAAAGAACGGTCGATGATTACGTTACGGCCTTTAGGGCCAAGTGTTACTTTAACTGCATTAGCTAGTACATCAACGCCGCGAAGCATTTTTTCGCGTACATCAGCACCAAAGCGTACATCTTTAGCAGACATGTGTCTCTCCTAAGTTTAGAGAATTAATGATAAAAGCGCTTCTATGGAGCGCTAAAATTAACAAAGAGGGTAGTTGACTTAAGCCAACACACCCATGATGTCAGACTCTTTCATGATCAATAGGTCATCACCATCGATCTTAACTTCTGTGCCTGACCATTTACCGAAAAGAACGGTGTCACCAGCTTTAACGTCAAGTGGTGTCACATCTCCATTTTCAGCTTTGATGCCGTTACCAACAGCCAAGACTTCACCTGTTTGAGGTTTTTCTTGTGCACTGTCAGGGATGATGATGCCGCCGGCGGTTTTTTGGTCTTCTTCAAGACGCTTTACCACCACACGGTCATGAAGCGGACGAAATTTCATACTGCAATCTCCATAATAACTTCAACAATCAAAAGGATTGTAAGTTGGTATTCCGAAACGTGGATAAATTATTAGCACTCACCTATAGCGAGTGCTAACGTGTGTGGAATAACTAAGACTTTTGATGAATGAAGTCAAGACTTATAGGCTAGGGTTAACAAAAAAATAAGCCAAGACAGGCCCTATGGTTAACAAGCGCTTAATGGCCAGCAGCCTGACCGTTTATTTATTAATCTTTGCGCATTTTTCAATAGCTGCGGTTTCTGGTGGGAAACTGAAGCTGCACTTAGAGAGTGGGCATCTGTAGCATCAAACTACTTTCACGAAGAAGGAACTCAGCCGCTTTCGGGCTGAGGAACATGACGCCAGGGGCGTCCAGTGCCTAGCGCCGCTCTTCGGAGGGCCCGCCGCCTTTAGCAGCGCGGTTGCTTGTGGGCAACCTAAAGTGCCACTAAAAATCAATAGCCCGTGAGAGAAAAAAGTAAGTTTTGGAGCAAAAAAACAAGCCTGATGCACTGCTCGTAAATATCTTTGCTCCAAAACTTAACTCAAATATGCCCCCAACACTGTGGCATTCTTCGGGCAATAAAGCTCTTAGCCAATAATTCCCTTTGCAAAGAATGCCACATTAAATTTTTGTAAACTCTAGGAATTGCTATTTCCCTCAGACTGATAGCCAGACCAGTCAACATTGCGGGTCATATACATAACCCCAGAGAGCATACCAAAGCCAGCAAGTGAGCCAATCAACAAGGCATAATCTTCAACCCGCAGGAGTAGATATAACAATCCGTAAATCATTAGGATCATTAATCCGAGCACCAATCCTTTGGCTTTTGAGCGAAGCGTGCTGGATGTATATAGCCCAACAAGAAGTGCGGTAGCAGTAGCTGCCAAGCCATAAGCAAATTCAAAACCAATGTGCTCAGCCAGGCCAAGAAGAACCAGATAAAAGATCAGGAGTGAAAACCCAACAAAGACATATTGGATCCAATGAATAGGCCGTCCGACATAAACTTCCATAATATAGACCATTAAGAATACAGCCGAGATAAACGCAACGGCATATTTAAGCGCGCGGCTAACCAAATCATAAAAACCAACAGGTTGGTAAAATTGCACACCAAACAAGTTTTTAGACATCAACTTATTGATTTGTGTTTGTGTATGAGCTTGTCCCATGCCTCTGGCCAAGTGAGGGACATGCCAATTTGCTTCAAAACCAGTGGGGCTAATTTTTCTTTCATCAGGGAGAAAGTTCCCCATAAAACTCGGATGCGGCCAATTTGATGTCATGACGAGTTTAGTTTCGGCACCAGAGGGTTCAAACAATAAATGTTTGGTGCCATTTACTGGTAAATTGAAGTTAAACGCAAAGCCATCGTTTAGCTGGGCCGTAGTCAGTTTGATATGCACACCGCTGCTGCGCTGACCTTTAACGCCAACACCAGCTTGAAACCTTGATGTTTGGGCGCCAATATTAACATCGGTTGTTTTCTTAATTCCTCGTACATCAGAAACCAAAACGCTAAAGACGGCCTCGTTCACGCGCAACTCAAATCGCTCACGCCGATATTGGTCAAGATCAGCCGGATCAAATTTCCCATCATAAGTGACCTTGGTATTGTAAACCGGCACATCATAAATGCCGCGTTGCAATTCCTTGGCAGAAACCTCAGATTTGATGTTCAGAGACTTGGGGAGCAAAACAGCATATTTGACTTCGCGGTATGAGCTTTTATTTCCCTGTCGATCAGTCTTCTCAACCAGGCGTTCCATAGGAATAACCATATAAGGTCCATGAAAGGCCTGTTCACGGCCCCACTTGCGGCCAACTTCACTCACCGCCTGGCGGGAATAGCTTTGCCGTTCATCAACGATTAAATAAACTAACAATAAAGGGATCATCAGCAAGAGCGTCAGAACTCCAAGAATAATAAATTTAAAAGCCGGTGAGGAAACCAGTTTTGAGAACCCTCCCGGTTGAGACCTAGATTCAGACATAACACACTCCCGAAAAAACATTTAAACACTGTTTAGTTAATGGGGTAATGTGACCAAATTTGGTTTGTGAGATTTAATTTATGAGCCTACGGCCAAGATAAATAGGTCTAAGAAATAATGAATGGGTCTAGATCCTAGAAAGAGGAGCGATTAGTAAAACGGCTTAGTCGTAATGGGTATGCCAAAATCCAAAGCATAAATACACCAAACGCCCACCAAAAGATTTGCCAAGCCCAAAGTGAAATAAACTCATTTTCAAATAAATCAAAGCCTAACAAAACGCTCTGTAAAGAAGAGCCTGGGCCTATGGCAAAGAAAAACCAAACAAATGAAACACCCCATGCAAGCGGAAACAAAATGGCGGGAGGGGGAGATTTTATTAAATTAAGTTCAAGCAATCGATGAAATTCGAGACGATGCTCAATACCGTTACGGCTCTGGGTAAAAGAGGAAATCAAAATGACAAAAAACAAATTAACAAGCCCCCCCCAGATAGCAGAATAAACACCAAAAGGGTGCGATCCAAAAGGTATTTGAAAATCGAAAAGATCTAAAATCATGCCATTTAAAAAGATGTCGTTGGTTTTATCTGTGAGTAAAACAACGATTAGTCCGGCAATCAAGCCTGCAACAATGCCTCGCCCAGTAAACCAGGGAGTATAACAAATACCAACAAGTGTCGGGAATAATTGAAATGAAAAAGCAATTCCTAAACTGGCAATAAGAGGGAATATGTTCTGAAAATTAATCGCAGCATAAAACGTGAAGAGAGCAAAGAGGCAGCTAAACAGCACGGCTACAATGTTGGGATTAAATTCAGCAAACATCCGAGAAAAGGGAGTAAAGAAGGTCGAGCCTTTGGAGAGATCAAGTGTGATCATATTTGCAGTGAGTTTTATAATCAGAGCAGCAGTCATGTGCAGAGTTGCCACCACGCTAAGACTTATTATTCCAAAGAGGAAGGGAGAAATTTCTTGGACTTGCTTGATCAGCAGAGGAACAAAGTCCAGGTAAACCAAAGCAGAGTAAGGTGGAGAATGAGAAGATTTTAATGCCAAAGCTAAGTCAGGCTGAGCAACATGTGCTCCAAGGCCAATAAAAATGGAAACAACAAGCAGGATCCCTCCACAAAAAAGGCCCGACCACCACACTTGTTGCGGCGCAAAAGCGTGAGTATCTTTGGTTGATAGAGCAAGCATGCTCATTAATGGTGATGCTTGTATCCCCATCAAACCAATCAAAAGAGTAAAGATAAAAAAAACGTTGAAGGAGATGGTAGGCAGATCGTCTCCATAAGAACTTTGCGTGTCAAGAAAACTGTCTCTGAAGGGAGACAAACCGTTTGAATTTATATTTTTAATTTCCTCAACAAAACCTTCAGCTCCACCACTCATGAAGAGCATAAGCATTGAGAGACAAAACACCCCCACAAGAAAGAGAAAGAACTGTAACAAGGCGCTAGACACTAATCCTCGGTTTTGAGCAAATAGAGTATGAGTGAGAACAAAAAAGCAAAATCCGCCCATTCCATAAACAAGAGAGACGTAGCCACCAGAGATATGATGAATGAAAGAACCAGCGCTGATTAAAAGAAGGCCAAAACAACTAAGGGAAAAAATAACCCCTACGGCCAAGATAAACAACCAGAGAACGCTACTTTGAAAATAAGAACCATATAACTCCAGAGGGCTCTTAAATTCAAACTGACTACATAGTATTTTTTGACGTTTTAAAAACAATACACTAGCAAATGGTAGGGTAATGCTTGCTAAGATAAGATAACTATAAGCACTACCGCCGTGATAAATGAGTGCCGGCTGGCCAAGTAATCCCCATGCTGAAAAACAAAGAGCAGTGCTGGCAATAATATAACCCCAATAGCCGACGCTAAAATTTTTCTCTACAGACCTGGCATTCTCTAAAGTAGTCATGTTTTTTAAGAGAGTAATAAAGAAACAAAACCCAATATATAGCCCTGCTAAAATGAGGAGCCAAAAATATGGAGGCCCAGTCATTAAGGTGAGAGCATTAGAAATCATATTAAAAGTGTCCAAAAAACAGTTTGATAAAAACAAATAAAAGAGCAGAACGAATATAATGAAGAGGTGCTAAACCCAGATAAAGCAATTGTTAGGGCGATGGTTCAAAAATTACTTCGAACAATTACAATGGCTAGTGTGAGCCGTCCGAATACCTCTTAAGCTCCCAAATAATTTTTGCTCCAACATTTTATATTTATCATGTGATTTTTGGATGTAGTAACTCGCTTCCAAAATAGTAGCAAGCCTCATAAATTGAGCATATGTGCTGGCATGTATATGAGGCTTTCTAGAGGTGATAAGAGTACGAGTTAGTTTTAGCGCGTCAATGAATTTGTCTCGACTTAAAATCTCAAGACCCACATCTTCGCCAAAAAGAGCAGCAACAGCTTGCCCATTCACAGTCAGTGGGTCATAAGAACTGATATGTATTTTTTGGTTCTGGGTGACAGAGTCTATTTCAGCGCTAATAGTTTCTATGGAAGACCGGCTTTTAATAGATGCATTTAAACGCGACACCTGATTTAGGATATGTGTTTTTGATTGTTCGTTCAAAGTCGAAATGCTGGTCATGTGTTTTTTAAAACGGGTTAAATTTCCTTCAAAATAGTCAACCATCCCTAAAGCACCAGTACACAGAGCTGGGTGCGCTTTTTGGCTGGAATAACTATTTAAATTCTGAGCAACAATATTGATGACCCAGTGACTAGGAGAGCGAGGCTTGACCATTGGGTGCCGGCCTCTACCTGTAATAAATTTTTGCGCAGCTAGAATATAATCTTTTTCTTCAGGTGTATAACTAGTGTTATTCGCAACCGATTTACCCCACTTCACACATCTTCTTTTACCAGATTTTCTGTATTTATATTTTTTACAGATACTACGTGTTTTAAAAGCTGGTGGAGAAAAGATCCATTTACCAGGTAGAGTTTTATCTATCTTAGAAATAGGTCTAGCAACATTGCGAATAGACGAAATTTTAGTTGAGCGAAGGTCTTGTAAAGCTGCGTAAAATCGTGACGAACAAGTTAAATTAGATTTATCCAACTTGGTATTCTTCTCATTAAGAGAGAGCTTGCCAGAACCAGCCAAAGCAAGTGTTACTATTTTCATTTGTTCAGCATGCACAACAGCTCGGTTAACACCTTTCAGGTTTTTTAAAGAAATTTCTTCACCAAGGTGTTGGCTAATCTTAGTAATTTTGAATTCTTTGAAAAGTTTTTCACTTCCCGTAGTTGTTAAGCTAAAACCACTCGAAGCATTTGCGCTTAGCGCTCCCAACTGCTCCCCTTGTCCAGATAAGAACATTGTTTGAATATGGGAACCATTTTCCCCACTACGCTCGAGCCCCTCATATGAGGTGAGAAAGTCTTGTCCTATCTTTTCACTATAATGAACAATTAAAGGCCGGATAGCTCGTGCTTTAATGGTAGTGAGCCCTTCTATGAAATCCTGGCCTCTATTTCCAAGAGCTTCAGCCTGCGCCATCACAGATATGTACCGGCCACGATCCACGGATTTCTTTAACCCGAATTGAGAGAGGTTCCCCCAATAGGCAAGCTCTGAGCCCGTATGCCTGAAACCAATAACAAGTGGGCGCAAAGTAGTTTCTCTTAAGCCTGAAATGGCAAGAGGGGCATTAGCACCAATCTGGGCGCTGTGAAGTGAGACAAGCTGAGGAATAGTAACGCGAACAATCTGAGCTTCACGTGTTTTTTTTTCTACGAAAGTTTTCTGGGTATCTTTAGTCGCGACATCTTGTTTTGGATTTTTTTGAGTAATCGTTGAGCTTAAAGCTAACTGTTTGTTCTTTTGAGAATGCTCTTGTTGCAAAGAATTTGGATTCTTTACTTTCACCGCAATTTTACTAGGGCGCTTATTATGGATATTAGCAACGGAAATTTCGGAGCCATTCAATTGTAATTTAGCAAGAGGGATTTCACCATCTACATCTGTAACAGCGCGAACAAAAACCACTCCAACGATCAAACTAACAATACCAACAAAAAGCGGACCCCAATAGAAAGCTTTTTCCAGTAATTTCTCCGGCAAACTCATAAACGCGCGCCTTGATGCTAAAGCGTGATTTATTCCACGCTTAAATAAACAATTAGCACATGTTCAAAAATAACAAAAAGTGACATGCACTAGTGCTAAATAAAAATCTTAAAAGGACTGTAGCAACCTTTAAAAAGAAATTGAAGGGAGGATCTGAAAAAGATGTGGTATTTCAGTAGGGTTATGTATTATTTTTAAAGGTGCGTCATAAATAGCAACACAATAATTAACCAAAGGTGTAGCTCTTAAAAAAAGCTGCCAGCATAGAATGCTGGCAGCTTACCCCGCTTTTAAAGAACGTTATAAAATAACGCTCTCGTTTCCAGATCGAGAGGTTTATTTCTCAATCTGGAATCCACTCAATGTAATGTGAATTTTAAATCAAATTCATAACAAAGAATGGCCCCCTTTGGCCCTTTAATTCCACGGCGACAAAAGTAAGTCAGCCAAATGGAGATCACACATTAAAAATATTCTTAAAACTACGAAAGAGGAAAAATAAGGATTGCTTCATTTTTTTTTCACGTAAAAAAACTGAAGCAAAAATCTTGACACTAAAAACGCAATTACAAATCAAATTCAGATAAAGATAACTAAAAAATCCTCAAAATTTTGAGTAAATCGCTTGATAAAAAAATTGTTATTTTTAAACGAATTACATTCTCTAAAAACCACTGAACAGGGTTCAGTAAAGCTTATCAAAACTTCTTCCACAACTTAATAAAAGGTGAGAAAAATCAAAGTTCAATCTGCAGAGGTTAAAACTTTGTGACAATATTGTAACATCTGCAGATCTTAGGGTTAATTTTTACGTGGCATCAAAAATGAAGATAATAAAAATTAAAAAACGTGCCCATTATTTAGCTTGTTTTTCACTTTGATCTGGCCAGGTGAGGGAGCCTTTAAGCCATGATTGAAAACGCTCTTCCAGCTCTTTTCCTTTAGCTGATTCCCAAAAACCTTCATTAAATTTGATGGCTTTTTGGAAGTGAGCTTTAGTCGTCGGCAAATAGGGAGCCATATGAATGTCTGCAATATTATGCTTGCCGATAAATTTAAGGGATGAGACTCGCATCGGGCCGTAAGGCATCCACTTACTTTGTTCAGCGAGTTGTTTTGGAGCTGTTGCAAAGTTTATAAAATCAAGTGCAGCGGGTCTGTTTTTCGCATTGCTAGGTATAGCCCAATAATCAAGGTCATAGAGTTGTCCTTGCCAAATCAATGTAACATCAAGCCCGTCACCAATGATTGAGTTAAACAGCCGTCCATTAAAAGCAACGCCCATTACAATGTCTGACTTTTTTAAATTGCTGATGGCATCATTGCTAGTCTCCCACCAAACAATATTATCTTTTAAAGAGGACAATTTTTTAAAAGCTCGTTTTTGCCCTTCAACAGTGGTGAGGTTGTAATAGAGGTCTTCAGCTTTAACACCACTAGCTAATAACGCTGTCTCTAGACTATAGCGGGCGGATTTTTTCATACTGCGTTTGCCTGGAAATTTCTTAAGATTAAAAAAGTCAGTCCAGCTGCGTGGTTTCTTTTTCTTAAATTCTCCATTTTTAACAACCATTAAGGCCGACCATGCAACAGAAGGCACAGCACAATCAATCAAACTGTCAGACAAAAAATCAGATTCAATTTTCTCGCCGTTCGTGCCTTTCGCGATTGCTTCCTCGTTGAGTGAGAGAAGATAACCAGCATCACAAGCTTGCTCGGCTTCAAATGAAGAAAGGTCGATCAAGTCATGACTTTTTTTCCCACTTTCTTTCCATTTCTTGAGAAGCTCTAATGGTTTTTTGTGAGTAGAGACGTCAATCTTTGTGCCTGTTTTTTCTGAGAATGGACCAAAAAAGGCTTTTTCTTGCGAAATTTTATAAGCGCCATCCCAGGTTGAAATTTTTAATTGTGATGATGTCTCAGCATATGAAGGGGATACCCACATCAGAGTGGCAAACAGACAAACACCAAGAGTAGCTGAAGCTGAAGTGGCACCCTTTATATAATAATTAAAGCGTGAGGTTTTACCCGCGACTTTGTTGAACATGTTGACATCTCCTATTAAAATCTATCTATGCAAGCTTAACTCTGCACTATCTGTGAGTTTAACTCTGCATTATCTGCCAGTCTTACCTTGCATTATCTGCCAGTTTTACCTTGCATTATCTGAATGAACAATGGGGTGATCTTTTGTTTTCAACTGATCATAATGATAAAAAGCGGGACAAGCCCTATTTAAAAGAGAAAGGTGCAAAGCAGTGTATTTCTCAAAACTCAATGCATCCCAAAACCCTTTTACGTGGCTGCAGGTCAGTAAAATAGGCGTTTTGATTAAATGATCTACGATCTTATCTTTGTTATTGGTTTTTTTTCCATCTCGTCCGTCATTTTCTGAAGAAGGAGGATAAGCTTTCTCATCTTGAGAGCCATCCAATAATTCAGAATTACCTGTAATTTTGGTTGTCTCCCAGCTAGCTATATGCCAATTCAAGGCTTGCGATTTCAAATTCAAAAAACCATGGCCTGTAAAGTCATACTTCTTGGTGGAAAGCATAAAGTGATCAAAGATCACGGAGCCTTTGGCAAAATGCGCAAAACTATTTAAAAATTGAAACGAGCTTTCGCCAGTTTTTAAATTCTTTAAAGTTTGCTCTGAATTTTTTTCCTGCTCACCAATAAATTGGTTTAAATCCAGCGCAATCTTACCGCCCTTCGGAAGAGTAAAATTAAGAGACCCAGACATATTCTCATAAATTTCCACACCCTTATCGCCAAAGCTTGTCAGCTTAAGCTTTAAATGACCAATGCCATTAAAAAAGGAATGAGACGGAAGAACACTCTTCAATTCAGATAAATCAATATTTTTAAAACCAGAATTAATATGCCAGCGAGGCTTTGGAGAGCTAGTATCAATTTTAACAAGGCCAGTTGCTGTGCCACCTAATAAACCAAGTCCGGCCATATCAATAAGTAATTCACCGTTTTTTTGAAAAAGACTGAAACCAGCATCATCGATCAACCAATCTTGAAGTTTTATTTGATCTGCTGAAAGGCGGATATCAGCATCATAGTTTCGAATAAGCGGGGTAATGAGATTAATTGAGTTGATAAGTGAATGATCTTCAGATGATTTTTCTTTTGGCTTTAAAAACTTTTGAGTACGTCGTTTTAGTGTATGAAATTCAGAAAAATCAAGAGTTTTAAAAGCTAGTGTGCCAGCAATTTCAGGGTTGGCCTGACTAAGCTTTAAGCTAAGACTTCCATTCGCCCGGTTGCGCCCAAATTTAAATTGGCCGTCTGATAATGTCCCTTTATTATCAGACCAAATGAAATCGCCAGAGGCCATGAAACGAATGGTTTCAGAAGCCTGTGATGGTATAAGTGATGATTTAGACAGATTAATATCAGTAATTTCTACTGCAGCTTTGCCTTTAAGATGAAGTCCCGCACGACCTTCAAGAACACCATCAAAGTTTGAAATAAAATCATCATTCTTAAGTGAAAGGTTGATTTTGTTAAGAACAATACCTTTCTTATTTTTAAGAGAGAAGTCATGGTTTATTGAAAATGCTGTAACTTTATCTTTAAGTTTTAATTTCCCAGCCCCTTCAATTTCATGATCACCCAAGTCAACGTCAAATTGACTTTGATTAAGTGTTAGATGAAGAGGTTTTGTAAAGTCTCTAAAAACTGTCACCGCTGAATTCGAAATTTGAATATGTTCCAGCTCACTTGCTTCAAGAGCAGAGTGAAGCAATTGACTGGTGTCTTGTGGTTCTAGTTTTTTGTCAATAGCACCGTTAACACCCCTGAAGTCTATTGAAATTTTTGCTTCAGTAAGTTGAATATGTGTAAGTTTTTTTGCAATAAACGAATCTGTCCAATTAAAGGGGAGCCCTCCAAAAAGGGCCGCTTTGTTTTTTGTGACACTCCCAGCAAACAAACGAAGTTTACCCTCAGTGATAATAACTTTAGGTGCTGCACTAATCATGATCGGTGAAGTTAAAGAATAAAAACCATTCGCTTTAATCTCAGATTTTGAAGCTGATAAGGGATTAGAAAAAACAACAGTGAAAATGTATAAAACTGCCGCTGTTAAACTTAAGAGTATCAGGCTTAAAGGAGCAAAACCTTTAGCGGGGATACGAAGAACACTAATCTTTGGGAAAATTGATGAGCAAAAGTCCTGAAACAACTTCAGTCTAATTTTATAGGGATATAAATCAAAACTCATACAGGTGTACTCATCGGTCAGGTGTACTCATCGGTGAAAAGGCAGTCGTAAATTTAAAAAATATTATATTTTCTTAAATCAAGAGCATTCGAAGTAAACCGGAAAAATGAATTCAAGAGGTAGTAATATAATGGCTCTTAAAGTTCAAAAAATATCGGATGCCCCTAATTCAGCTATATGTTTTTAAAAATACCCATAGAATACACCTTTGAATAAATCTGTGACTAAAAATAAAAAACAGGTGAAATTTGTTTCTATGTTGCCTCGTAGCATCTCTTATCATTGTGGAAGTTTCAAGGAAGATTTCAGCGAATTACGCGTTTTTTACATAAAAACTAAGATAAAATTGTGGGAAAACAAGTGAAAGCTTACAAAGCGTTTAATCATGCCGCTGCAATGAAGCTAGCTATATATCTCTAGCAACATTTGTTGTGCCACAAAGATAATAAAAAGTGATGATTAAAGCGGCTACATTAGTCGGATATCAAAACAGATGATGTTTAATTGGTTTCAGGTCTTAATCTTTACTTTGTTCAGTCCGACTAGTTGAAACGGTTCTATTTAACAATAAAAGAGGAATTAAACCAAAAGCCACAATTGTAAGACCGGCAAGTCCAGCCTCTTCAAATTCTTCACGGCTAGCAAATTCAAAAACAAGGGTGGCTAAACTGTCAAAATTAAAAGGCCTTAATAACAATGTTGCGGGCAATTCTTTCATCGTATCAACAAAAACAAGTAAAGCCGCAGCCGCAACAGAAGGGCGCATTATCGGCAATAAAACCAAACGAAACCCACCTATGCTATTCTGTCCAAGCGTTCGGGCCGCCCCATCAAGATTGGGAGAAATTTTATGAAACCCGGCCTCAATCGTCCCTAGTGAAATAGCTAAAAATCTCACCAAATAGGCAAACAATAGTGCAAACAAACTGCCAGATAAAAGTAATCCAGTTGAAATCCCAAAATAGCTACGCATAAAATCATCAACAATATTATCAAAAGCAGCGAGTGGTATAAGAATGCCAATTGCTAAAATCGCACCAGGAATAGCATACCCAGTGCCAGCAAGTGAGCCAATTGGTTTTAAAATGGGATGAGCAGTAACGCGTTTGCCATAAGCAATAATAAGAGCAACGCTAACAGCGATCACTGCCGTTAAGCTTGCCAGTAAAACAGAATAGCCCGCAGCCCGCCAAAACTCCGTCGTCCAAACAAAATCAATAAAGCGGAACGAAGCGCTTAAAAGAATATAAAACGGCAACGCAAAACCAAGTATAAAGGGAAGGGCACAGCTAATGAATGCAAAAGTTTCTTGCCAACCAGTTAAATGAATAACAGGTAGGTCACGATTATACCCTGTTGTTTGAAAATATTTTTGCTCTGATCTGGCACGTCGCTCCACATACAAAAGAACAATAATGACTAGCAACATAAGAGTTGCTATCTGAGCGGCCCCACCAAGGTTCGAGCGCTCTTGCCATGTGCTGTAAACACTGGCTGTCAGGGTTTCAATTCCAAAATAAGCAACCGCACCATAATCGTTTAAACATTCCATCAAAGCTAACACTAAACCTGCAATGAGTGCCGGACGTGCTAAGGGAAGGCCAACACTCCAAAAAGCCCCCATAGGTGTGCGACCAAGAGTACGCGCAACTTCAAGAACACAAACAGATTGCTGAATAAAGCTAGCTCGGGCCGCTAGGTAAACATAAGGGTATAGCACCAGCGAGAGAACAAGTATCGCGCCAGGCATACTGGCAATATTAGGAAACCAATAATCTCTTGCGTCTTGAAAACCAAATAAGGAGCGAATTCCAGTTTGTATTGGGCCTGAATATTCTAGCAAATCAACAGCGCAATAAGCCATCATATAGGTTGGCATCGCAAGGGGCAGTAAAAGAGCCCATTCAAAAAAAGTGCGGCCCCGAAATTGATACATAGTCACAAGCCATGCGGTACCCGTGCCAATGATGAGGCTTAAAATACCAACACCGCTCATTAATAAAAACGTATCTCGAATAGAGCGAGGTAATATTGTTGAGATGAGATGCGGCCAGATATTTTCACTCGGCGTGAAACTCATAATAACAATTGATATAAGCGGTAAGAGAACAAGAACGATGATCGGCAAAACCAATAAAACCCACCCCCAGCTGGAAGGGCGTTTCGCCGGAGGTACATCGATTGCCGGAGCTAAAGCGGAGTTTTTAAAGTCCATTGAAGGGTCTGAATTCTTGGTCGTCATAATGTGCAAATCGTTCCTAACTGCAGAACTCGCAATATAGGGTGAGTTTTCAGCTTCTGCACTAAGAAATTAATAAAATTATTAATCTAGCCAGAAATATACCAAACATCATTAAAAGGAGAGGTCTTAAAGAAGGAGAATAAATGATAACCGAGGCTATCACTCTAAACCTAGGCGCACGTACATAACCTATTAAGGTGCAGTGACCTTGAAAGTAAGAGTGACTTTCGTTCCTCTATCCTGTTGGCTATCAATAGTAAAATCGATGCCATTGGCTTCAGCAAGGGCTTTGGAAATTGGCAAGCCCAATCCTGTTCCAGATTTACCTTTTTTGCCGCTAATAAAAGCAGGGTTAACGGCTGTGGAAGAGGAAAAGGGCATATTAATAACCTGATGAAACGGCTCCATAGCATGCCTGATATCATCTTTACTCATTCCTGGCCCTGTATCAGAGACAGTAAGGATGAGTGTATCTTCATCTTGAAGCAAAGTTTGAACGGTAATCAAACCACCTTCATGATCATATTTTATACCATTTGAAATCAAATTTAAAAGGATCTGCTGTAAAGACCGCTCATCAACATGAACATGGGGCAAATTTTCTTCAAGGTCTGAGCGCAAACGAACCTGTCTTTGTGCAGCTAATTCTCTCATTAAGCGCACTTGGTCACGGACAACAGTATTAATTTCAACTTCAGCTGGTTCAACATGCCATTTGCCAGCCTTCAATTTTGTTAAATCGAGTAGGTCATTAATGAGGCTCAATGCATGCTGTGCGCTATTATGAATATCTTGAATATAGTCTTTATATTTCTCATTACCAAGCGGACCAAATTGTTCAAGTGCCATAACTTCAGAAAACCCAAGAATAACATTCAAAGGGGTTCTTACTTCATGACTAACTGCGCTTAAAAGTGGAATGGACGTTGTCTCGGCATTCGTATCAAAAGTTTGGCTTAATTGAGAGGACTGTTCTTGGGCTTGGTCGTCAAATGCCGGTTTCTCAGAAAAATTAAAGTCATTGGCCAGTTGAATGAGAAGCAAATTTCGGTCAAATTTTGTCAATCGAACTGGCGTAATCAAAACATCGCGTGATAATTTGCGCCCAGACCGTAAGCGAACACTTTCCAAACCAATCGTTGCACCAGTTGTAGAGGTTCCAATTTCACCGGCTATAAGAGTGGAAAAAGCATCGCGACTTTTAGGGAAAAGCCAATCAGCTCCATCATTGATAAGGGGATCAATATCATCATAACCAAATTCGCTTACAAACGAACCATTCGCATGAATAATCTTCTGTAAGCTAATGAGAGCATATGGCGCTTCTGCCGCCTCAAAAAGGTGTTCCAGTTCTTCCTGATCACCAACACCTGTCAAAGCGGTTAAATCAATCTCAAGCGGAGACCATTTATCTTGCGAAGAATTGAGAGACATATTTGAGGAGCCATCAACAACTGACGTGCTCTCTTCACCTAAGGTATTCTCTGTATAGTTTTTCTTCTCTATAGTCTCTGGATCGTGTTTTTTTAAAGAAGAGGGCGAAAGGCCATAACTTTCAGCTTTTAAAACATCTTTCTCATTACCCCCCGCTTCCTTGATAAGACGGGCCAACTCTTTAAGTTGAGCTTTTGGTATAAGCTCTTTTACACCGAACTCTTCCATGATGTTAGGAGATAGACCATCTGGAAAATCGGAATTAGGTTCATCTTCCTTGTCTTCTGACGGAGAATTTATATCAAGAAGACCTGGCAATATTCCATTTAGCGATGGGGCGTGTTCGAATGAAGTCTCGACTGAAGTTTCGGATGAACTAGGTGTATCTGAAAGTGAATTTTTTTGTTCTGTTGTTTTATTCCCAGTCACTGAAATCACTTCAACAATAAGAGCCGTGCGGTTCTTCAAACTACCACGACGACAAAGTGCTATAAAGTGTCCTTCATTACTTTTAGAGTTGTCCTTTTTTTCAAAAGAAACAGAGACACTCTCCGGAGCTGAATTAGTTGAAATCTTGTTTGAAGAAGACGCTTGATAAGCTTGCACTCCTCCATTCATATGGGGAAAATATAAATTCACACCAATCGCTTGATCAGAATGAATATTGGTAGGCGATAAACCATCTAAAATTTGACAAACTTTAAGCCATGCAGGATGTGATTTATCAAAAGGTGTAGCCTGCAAACTCTCTAAGCTTGGTGCAGACCAAAACTTAACCCCTTCACCATTGGCCCAGACAAAGCCAGCCGTATGTAGGTCCCATATCCAGATGGGACGTTCGTGGCGTGGGTTGCCATTTATATTTGGTAAAGAGGTTTGCAAATTAAAAACACTTATAAAGATGCACGTGAAAACGGGCATATATTAAAAACAGATATATATGTGACAAAACAAAAAGCTAATAACAGCCAAAAAACGATGTCTGTCAAAAACTTATTAGGCCACATTATAGCGTTTTTACAGTGAGAGTTGCAAAATATGAGTCTTGAAAAAAAGAGAAAACTCTAAAGAATCCCCAACATATAGTCATTTAGAAGAGATAACGGCATAAATCATATGATTTCTTGGCCGTTATCTCTCCATTAAGCTTGATAATAAAAAAGAACATTAGCTGTAGTGCACAGTGCAAGATGTTCTCAAGATAGGTGGTATGTTACCTGCTCAAAACGTCCATGGCAGCATTTACTCCACCCTTGTTGAATTTAACACCAAAAGCTTCCATGCCCATTTCAACACCACTAAGTGCACCCATAAGTGTAAGAGGGTTTTGATAGCCAAGATGACCAATACGGAAAACTTCACCAGCAATTTTGCCAAGACCTGCCGCTAAAGACAGGTTGTATTTATCAAAAATGAAGGCACGCATTTCATCTGCATTGGTACCGTCTGGCACGCGAACCGCCGTCACAGCGTTAGAGTGTTGCCCCTCAACGCGGCATTGGGTCTCTAATCCCCAAACATTTACACAAGCTCGCGTCGCCTCAGCTAATTTTGCATGACGAGCATAAATATTATCCAGTCCCTCATCCAAGATCATTTCAGTTGCTTTTTTCAAACCATAAATAAGAGAAACCGGCGGCGTATAAGGATACAGCCCAGTTTCAGTCGCACTGATCAAAGGATCAAATTCAAAATACCCAGGCTTCAGGTTAGACATCTTTTTCGCTTCTAATGCTTTCTCACTCACGGCAGCAAAGGCCAAGCCAGGTGGCAACATCAAGCCTTTTTGCGAACCACAAATAGCAATATCAACACCCCAGCCATCATGGTCATACTCCATGGCGACAAGCGAGGAAACCGTGTCTACAAACAAGAGAGCGTCATGATTGGCAGCATTCAGAGCTGCACGAACAGCCGAGATGTCAGATGTCACCCCAGTTGAAGTTTCATTATGAGTGGCAAAAACAGCCTTAATCTCGCCAGTACTATCAGCGCGAAGAGCATCTTCCACTTTTTGTGCGTCGATACCAGAGCGCCAATCACCAGCAATTTCAATTACTTCAAGGTCAAGCTCTCTTGCAACTTTGCCCCAAAGTGTAGAGAACATACCAACCTCAGGAATTAGAACTTTATCCCCTTTTGAGAGGCAGTTCGCGATGCTGGCATGCCAAGCACCGGTACCAGAGGCCGGAATGACCATCACAGGTTGTTTGGTTTTAAAAATAGGTTTTAAATTCTGAGCAGCTTGAGCAGCAAGCTTTGAAAACACAGGTCCACGATGATCCATCATAGGCTGAGACATTGCTGCCACGACTTCATCTGGCACAACTGTTGGCCCTGGAACTTGTAAAAAATAATAGCCGGCCTGTGTGTTAGCCTGTGAGTCGGAATGTGAGTTGCTCATTGTTATGTGTCCTTTTCATCTCAAAACCAGTCACCTAAATTAACTGAATTCAGGTGATAAAACATCAAAAAAGCTCCACCCACTCAGCCTAAAAATATTATCAAGGGAGAAGGTAGATCTTTTAGTTAGGGTCTAGACCCAATACACCGCTCATAGTGAGTGTCATATGATTGCAAAACAAACAACCCCATATTCTTGACATGGACAATTTATCGCGCAAATGATCAACTATATAATAAAGCCAAGATAAAGATGTTCTTCATCAGATATAGGGCCGTTCAAAGTCTGCCTTAAGAGGGAAAAATGAGAATTCCATTTATACCTAATACACTAAAATTATTGGTTGTTTTGTTGGCGATCCTTTTAAGCGTCATGCTGTACACGGGGCATGTGAGAACAAGTTTTATGCCGTTCCCGACTTTGAATGTAGAAAAGAGTTGGCTTATGGTTGGCACAAGATTAGGTGGCTTGAAATATGACAGAGCTGCTTGTGAGGCCACATTAAAAACTCCAAAAGTACAAAAAAGCTTCGTAAAAGACAGTCCCTTCAAAAATGGGTGTGGCTGGGTGAATTCTGTACGCCTTCGTCAATTTAGGGGCGCAAAAATTTCCCCTATTAAATTAAGTTGTCCTATGGGCGCTGGGCTAGCAATGTGGATGGCGCAGGTTGTCCAACCAGCAGCTAAAAAATATTTCGGCACAACTGTCAGCCGAGTGAGCCATTTAGGCGGGTATTCCTGCCGCAACATCAGAGGCAGTCTTGTCTCAAAATATATCAATGTAAAATCAGAACACGCCACAGCTAACGCTATAGATATATCTGGGTTTTCATTAGCCAATGGCAGCAAAGTTTCAATCTTAAGAGATTGGACAAGAGGCGGTAAAAAAGCAAAGTTTCTGCGCGACATTCATTACGGCGCGTGCACTTATTTCCGTGTTGTCTTGGGGCCAGAAGCAAATCGCCTTCACGCAAATCATTTCCATTTTGACCGCGGGCTACTACTTAGGTGTAAATAGTCAGGCAACAGGAAATTAAAAAGGGAGTAAGAGAGTCAGAACTTAGGTGCTTTTAAGCCGTCTCCAACAGACCTTCAGCTGCCGCGAGGTCGACACTCACCAATTGGCTCACGCCCTTTTCAGACATCGTCACACCAAATAAGCGGTCCATTCGCTCCATCGTCATTGGGTGATGGGTGATAACAAGAAATCTTGTATCTGTTGAGCGTGCCATCTCTTCCATCATCAGGCAAAACCGGTCAACATTTGTGTCATCAAGCGGCGCATCAACTTCATCGAGAACGCAAATTGGTGAAGGGTTGGTAAGGAACACTGCAAAAAGAAGCGACATTGCAGTTAGAGCTTTTTCACCACCAGAAAGAAGGGTGAGAACTTGCGGGCGCTTGCCCGGTGGCCGAGCAATAATTTCAAGACCAGCCTCAAGTGGGTCATCAGAGTCAATGAGTTTCAGCTCAGCTTCACCGCCAGCGAACAGAGTTTGGAAAAGCCGTTTGAAGTGAGCATTGACCTCATCAAAGGCAGTAAGCAAACGTTGCCGGCCTTCTTGGTTTAACTGGTTAACAGCCGAGCGCAACTTAGAAACAGCACTTTCAAGATCATCTCTCTCAGAAATCATGGAACCAAACGTATCTTCTAATTCCTTAATTTCATTTTCAGCACGTAAATTCACGGCTCCAAGTCGGTCGCGATCCTTCTTTAATCGGGAGACATCATCTTGTACATCGCGGATGGCTGGCAGCGTAATCGCAGCTTCAAAACCAGAATGCGCTAAACAAGCGTCAGCTTTGACATTGAGTTTTGTCTCAATCTCTCTGGCCTGTTGAATGAGTTGTGAGCGCGCAGCTTCTAATCGCGTTTCCTCGCGTGCTTTCTCTTCTCGCAAAGCCATTAAGTCAGATTGCAAGGTACGCAGTTCTTTATCAAACTGAATAGCCGTTTCTTCAGCAACGGCAAGGGCATCACTCTCAGTATTGCGTTTCGTTTCTGCAAGACTTAGTTCATTCAGCAAATTTTGGCGCTGGGCGTTGAAGCGTGCAGGCAGGTCCACAAATTGAGATAATTCTTGGTTCGTTTTTTCAATACGCGTTTTTAGTTCATCAATATGACTTTGTGCGTCTTTTGCGCGTGTCGTCCAGTCATCCCGCTCTTTTTTCATTTCATCTATACGGTTCAGATTTAATTTTTCTTCCCGCTCTAACCCAGCCCAATGCAATTGCGCTTCTGAGTGAACTGACCTTAACTCTGTAACCAAATCTTTCTGCTCGTTATGCTCTTTGTCAATTTGGTCGAGAGGTGGAAGGGTTTCTAAATCATTCGATTGGGTTTTATAAGATGTCTTTGTACTGTCTAGTTCTTGTCCGCGAGAAACAAGGCTTTCAGCTATTGCAGCAAGACGACCATCCACCTTGCGGTTTTTCTGTTCAACAGCACGTAAATGTTGGTTCGCCTCTTTTAGTTGTTGCTGTGTTTGAAACAAAGCTTGTCGAGTTTCCCTCAATTCAGCTTCAAGAGAGCTGAGAGTTTCTTCGCGAGTTTTAAGGTTCGTACGGTGAAGCAAAATCGTTTTTTGAAGAGCCTCATGCTCTTCAATCAAAAGAGGCAGCCGGTTACGCTCAGTAAGTCTCTGTGGGGCAGAAGAAGGCGCTTTAGGGGAAAGAATAAATCCATCCCATCGCCACAAGCCACCAGATTTACTAACTAAAGAATGCCCTGGTTGCAGTTTTTGCTGTAATAAAAGTGCTTGGGCTTCATCAACGACACCAACAAATGCAAGCCGTCTCATAAGGAAAGGAGGCCCTTGTATGAATTCAGAGAGAGCTGAAATTCCCTGCGGTAAAGTGGCAGGTGTTAGCTGTTCGACCTCGCGCCAATAATTGGTTGCTTCAAGGTCAGAAACAGTTGCTTCTTTTGGCATATCAAGGTCATCACCAAGCGCCGCCCAAAGTGCTAATTCAAAACCATTCTGGGTCTGAAGTTCATCCATAATGGGGATTTGAGTTTCACTCTTTGGGCTCAAAAGCTTTTCAAGTAAAGCAATTTCAGTTTCATGAGAACGAAGAGACAGCGCCATCTCATTTTCTGTCAGACGTAGAGTTTGAGTATCTGTCTTAGTAGTAGAAAACTCTTGATCAAGTGACGAAATTTTTTCCTCAGATTTTAAAACTTTGTTCTCTAATGCAGTGATTTCTTTTAAAAGTGCGTCCTCAGATTGAGAACCCGATTGGTCAGCTTTTAAAGAGAGTAACTCTTTTTGCTCAGTTTCTAATTGATAGACTTGTTGTGTTAAATGTGAAATTTGTTTTTTAAGACGTTCAATGTCAGATAAAAGGCTAGAGCGTCGTGCATGAGCGTTGGCGCGAGATTGAGAAAGTTCATTAAATAAAACCTCCCCCTCTTGAAGAGAAACAGTTGTTTCATCAAGCTTTGTTCTGGCGGATGTCTTTTTTGATTGCAGCTCAGCAATCTCAGTTTCTAAAGTTGTAATTTCTGTCGATAGACGAAGAGAAATTTGTGTCCCGTCCTTGATCAGTACTTCATCACGAGCCAAATCAGTCGTTGTATCTGTTAAGCTTGATCTTAGTTCAGCTTCTCTGGTCCGAGCTTGCTCCTCCTCGCGGTTAAGCCCTTCGTTGGCAAGGGTTAAACGATGAAGAGCAGCAGCAGCTTTTGCCTCTGCTTCTCGAAGAGGAGGTAGTGAAGCTTGTAGCTCTTCCCGCTTTGTAAGAGCGGTCGTTTCTTTAAGCGTACCGCCATCAACAAGTTCTAAAGTTTTTGCTAAATCTGTTTCAGCTTTTAGGACAGCATCAGCTGCAGCGCGCCATTGTAAATGCAACAATAGAGCTTCTTTAGCATAGAGTTTTTCACTTAAATCTTTATAGCGCAGTGCATGGCGTGCCTGCCGCTTGAGAGAATTTAGCTGAGCATCCATCTGCCCCATAATATCAGCCAGCCGCTCAAGGTTTGCCTCAGCTGCATTCAACCTTAATTCAGCTTCATGACGCCGACTATGCAAGCCTGCAATACCAGCTGCATCTTCTAGTATGCGCCGTCTGGCTTGTGGTTTTGAATTAACAATTTCACCAATTTGTCCCTGGCGTACAAGGGCATGAGAGCGCGCACCAGTGGCCGCGTCTTCAAATAATAGTTTGATGTCTTTGGCGCGTACATCTCGCCCATTAACCCTGTAAGAAGAACCATCACCCCGTGCAATTGTACGGACAATCTCAAGCAAATCTTCATTGTTAAATTCAGCTGGGGCCGTGCGGGCTTTATTGTCAATCGTAATGGTGACTTCAGCGCTGTTACGTGAAGGGCGCTGCTGTGTGCCGGAAAAGATAACATCATCCATAGCACCGCCGCGCATCGCTTTATAAGAGGTCTCCCCCATCACCCAGCGAAGAGCTTCGAGCAAATTCGACTTCCCACAGCCATTGGGCCCCACCACACCGGTTAACCCGGGGCGTATGAGAAGTTCCGTTGGCTCAACAAAGCTTTTAAAGCCGAGTAATTTTAACTGTGTGATATGCACCCGAGTTTAACACCTGAAAGGATAGTAGTTTGCTTAGGTTTCGATCTTGTTTCTTTAAATCAAGAAGGTTTTAGGGTTTAAACCCAGAATAAACACCAATATCAGGCTTTTTGAAAAAAGAGAAGTAGGGCGAGAAAAACAAGTAAAATAAGCTTAAAATCAAGACACAGTTTAAATCGGGTGAATTAACCAAGCTTCATATGAGTGGCAATTAAAGCTTTAAGCTCTTCAATTGAGAGAGGTTTCCGAATTTTTTGACCATTAATAAAGAATGTAGGTGTGCCAGAGACACCAAGTTTACGGCCTCTGTTTTTAACTTTGTTCAAATTATCAATTAGAACCTGGTCTTTCATACATTGATCAAATTCAGCCCGTTTCAAACCAGATTTTTTAGCAACGTTATATATCGCATCTAAACGGACTTCCTGAGAAACCCATTTCGGTTGATTGTTCAAAAAAAGATCAACAAGTTTGAAATATTGTTTAGGAGATCCGCAACGGCTGACAATCGCTGCATTTCCAGCTGATCGACCAATAGGGAATTCTCGTACAATATAGCGCACTTTACCCTTATTGATGTAATCTCGTTTTAATAAAGGAAATGTCTTTTGATGAAACGCACGGCAATGCGGACAGGTTAGCGAGACATATTCAATGATTGTGACAGGCGCTGTATCCTTACCCAGGTACATTTCAGGCAAGGGGCCTGCTTTCATCAATTGCTCAATAGAAGGGAGGCCCTTTTCATCAAGCACGATCTCATCCACGTTAGTTTTTTTAGTATCTCCACCCAATGAAAATTGATTAGCAGAGCATCCAGAAAGTAAGAAAAGCAAAAAAAGAGAGCCAATCAGCTTAAACAAGCGCCATTGTCCGTGAATATGAGCCAGTTTTAGCACTGAATATAACTCCCTCTCTATATGCTATTGTTTTATCAAATGAGACTTACAGAAAACCTCATTTAAAAAGGTCTTATTTCTCTAAAAGAGGCTTAAATAGTTTTTCAAACTCTTCCAAAGGTTGGGACCCCTCAAGACGAGTGCCATTTACGAAAAATGTTGGTGTAGAGCGAATACGAAATTCAGCAGTTCCAGCATTTTTCACAGCTAAGACTTGTGCAAATAATTTTTTATCATCAAGACAAGCTTGGAAGGTTTCATCTGTGAACCCGGCTTGCTTAGCTAGCTTTTTCAAAGAACCAACACGGTCTTCGGCATAAGCCCACTCTTTTTGCTTCGCATATAGAACATCTACGAAGTCAAAATAAGCGTCCCTTTTAGGTAAGCAACGTCCAAGCATAAATGCAGCTGTCGCTAATTGATCAAGGGGAAATTCTCTTACAATATATTTGACTTTACCCGTCTTGATGTACTTTTCTTTCAAGCCAGGGAGGGTATCATTATGAAATGCCGCACAGTGCCCACAAGTCATAGAAGAATATTCAATAATAGTAATAGGTGCATCTTTGTTACCCATCACATTTTCAGCGAGTTTTTCAGCGCCATCAGTCGTTGCAGCTGTGTTTTTCGTTGTTTGCTGCGAATAAAAGTAATAACCAGCACCAGCAATGACAGCGGCAACCACCAAACCAAGAATTAATTTCATACCACCATTTGGTGAATTTTCAGATTGAGCCATAAACAAATGCCTTCATGTTTTTAAAATTTACAATGCGCTACATAAAGCGTGAGGTTTTCTTTTAATACCTCACGTGCGAAAACAAAAACAATTTTACGTGTTTCAGTTAAAAACCACTACTTTTTTCCTGTATCGTTGATTTTACGTGACTGAATTCCCCGCCAAAGCCGTTTCAGAGCCACTTCAAGTCTATCATCAACATTTTTAACTTCAGGCTCATTTGGCAAGGGCAAATCAAGGTTGACCTGTTTTTTAGGGCGCTTAATTGCTTTTGCAGTCATCGGAGCTTGTAAAATCCTGATTGAACCAATGGCTTTGTAACCAAAATAACCGTTAATTCGTTCCATGATTTGTGGAGTTGAATGCTGCACTTCAAGCGCTGCAGGCCCTTCAACTCTTATAATTAAGGTCGCACCAGATTTTTGTCCATGCTGTTCAATTTCAGCCGTTTCATTACCACTCTTTTGCCACTTAATTTGCTCTGGAGCTGTGAAATGACAAAGAGGTTCTCCAACAATCATATCCCAGTCAGTTAAAAGAGCAGCTCGTTGAAAGCCAAATTTCTCAAACACTGGCCGCGTGATAGCTGGGAGAAATTGTCCAACAGTTTTAGCGCCACTGTTTTTAAAAGCGGACTTTTTCCTATTTGCTACTTTTTTGTTTTTATCAAATGCCATTTTAATCAAGTACTGTTGGAACTGTTTTCTTCTAGTCTGAAATCATTCAACGCCAATAAAGCGATTATATGTCTTTTAGCAGAGACATTTATTACTTACCATGAGTTAAGTCGAATCGAGAGGAAACCGATGGCTAAAGGTGGAAAAGCTGTTCAAGCTGACGCGGAAATAGATATCAGCGAAAAGGAAAACAAGGGAAAAGCTGAACTTTTAGAAAAGGTCGGCACTAAATCTGCTCAAGCTAAAAAAAAGCAAGCCCCCAAAAAACAGAACAAGAAAAAAGCCACAACTAAAAAAACAATTGCAAACAAGCCAATTAGTAAAACAAAGAGCGATACTAAGAAAAGCTCAAAGAAGAATAGCAAGAGTAAAAAGCCAGCATCAAAACAAAAAACATTAAAGAATAAAGCTACACTCTCTACAAAGCTCCTGAAATGGTATAATAAAGAACAAAGAGAGCTCCCATGGCGAGCAAAGCCAGGTGTTGCACCCAATCCATATCATGTATGGCTTTCTGAAATTATGCTGCAGCAAACCGTTGTTAAAACGGTCATACCGTATTTCAATAAATTCATATCCCTTTGGCCAGAAATCACAGACTTGGGCAAAGCTAGCGACGAAGACATTAGAAGAGCTTGGGCTGGTCTTGGATATTACACGCGTGCTGAAAATCTACACAAATGCGCTAGATTGATTTGCGATGAATATGAAGGCAATTTCCCCATTTTTGCTGAAGAGCTTGAAACCTTACCTGGCGTTGGCCCTTACACTGCAGCCGCAATCGCAGCAATAGCCTTTGATGAAACAGCAACACCAGTTGATGGTAATATAGAGCGGGTAGTAGCACGCCAATTTGCTGTTGAAGACCCACTACCTGGGGTAAAAAAGAAATTAAAACAATTAGCAACCACATTAACGCCGCCACGCCGTGCAGGTGACTTTGCTCAAGCACAAATGGATTTGGGCGCCACTATATGCACTCCTAAAAATCCTTCATGTCTTTTATGTCCAATCTCCTCTTCTTGTGAAGGCTATCATTTAGGTATTGAAAACACTTTACCTAAAAGAGCGAGTAAAAAACCAAAACCAACCCGCTATGGCTCCGCATTTTTTGCATTACGAGAAGATGGGGCTGTTTTGTTACATCAACGCCCCCCAGGCGGTTTACTCGGAAATATGCAAGAAATTCCATCTTCTGAATGGACGGAAAATAAGGATGAAGCCGAAAACATGCTCAAATCTCCGCCATTAAAAGGAGATTGGTGGACTGTCCCAGGAACTGTCAAACATACATTCACTCATTTTCATCTTGAGCTAAAAGTGTTTCGTATTATTCCAGGAGAAGAAGCAGAATTCACACTTTTTGCTGATGCTGAGCGATGTAAATGGGTTGATAGAGATAAATTAGCAGACGAAGCTTTACCTTCAATCATGCGAAAAATCATTCAGCACGCCCTAAATAGCTAGAAAGCTTTGCGACCTAATTTATGGCCTAAAGAGTGCTGAAATGTACTAACTAAGAGTAATAAGCAGTATTAGGGCCTTAAATTCGTAGTTTCATCATGCCATCTGGATAACGCCGCTTTCTCTAAGAGGTTTCTCATATTAATGAAATATCGCAAATTTGATTTGAAATTTGTCACTTATCTTGCATTATCAACTTCTTAGAGATCTTAGAAACTAAAATTTGGGCAATTTTGACCCAAAATAAAACATGTAGATGAGTACCAAATGGAAGAAGAAATTCTAGGCACCCTTGGAAATGACACCCTTATTGGAACTGAAGCCGATGAGCGGATAACAGGTTTTGCAGGGGATGATATCATTGATGGCGGTGCAGGAACCGACACCTCAATGCATTATGGCACTCATGCAGACTACATCATCACACAGAATGCAGATGGTAGCTGGACGTTAACGGATACGGAAGAAGCCGCTGACAATCAAGGCGTAGACACCTTGATTAATATTGAGCGCTTAACCTTCACAAGAACAGGAACGTTCACCCCAGAAGAATTGCTAGCTCTACAAACAACAGATGACCAAACTCTAAATGGTACAAATGATCCTGACATCATTTCGGGTAGCCTTGGAGATGACACCATAGATGGCGGTGACGGAGCCGACAGTCTTTATGGTGGTCCTGGAGATGATCGCATCACGGGCGGCCGCGGTGACGATTTCATCAACGGCGGTGTAGGCATCGACACAATTTTTTACACAGGCACATTCGCTGACTACACTCTAACAGCAAATGCAGATACATCAGTGACCATCACTGACAATCGCACAGGTGCAGTGAGCCAAGGTACCGATACGGTTTTCAATGCAGATTTAGTCGAATTTGCATCAGGTGAGACAATCTCCATCGCTGATTGGATCGCAGGGGAAACAGCCGTAAATGAAATAGCAGACATTGCAGGCCAAACACAGTTTGTAACAGGCACAGCCTTTAGAGATGCCTTTGTTATTGATGGAAGTTCAAACGACTATCTCTGGGCTGAAACTCTGGATGGCACAGGCGTACTTGTGTGGAATGGTGCGGATTTTGATATCTTAACTGATATCGAGCAAATCAATTTCAATGATGGCACAGTGACTAGAGACGAAGCAGGTGCCTTCATTTTGACGCCTGTTGATACGGGAAATAATGGGGAAACAAACTTAATTGCAGATGTTGCCGGTGAAACTCAGTTCATCAATGGAACAGCTGGAACAGATGCATTTGTAATCGATGGAAATTCAACGGCCTATGGATGGGGGGCATCTGCCGACGGACAAGGCACAGTTGTATGGACTGGGGCTGACTTCGATGTGCTGAATAATGTTGAAGAAATTCGCTTTAATAATGGCACGGTCACCAGAGCAGAAGACGGCTCTTATAGTTTTGCACCAACAGGCACACCAGAAACAGGGCAAAATCTAATTGCAGATGTTGCCGGTGAAAATCAAACCATTAATGGCTTAGAGCGTCCTGATATTTTCTCCATTAATGGAGTATCTAGCGATTATGGTTGGGCCGAAACACTGGATGGCGAGGGGATCGTTGTTTGGAATGGTGCTGAATTTGATATTTTAAATAATGTCGAACAACTTCAATTTACAAATGGTGTGATAAGCCAACTAGCTGATGATACATTTGTATTTGCAAGTAATGCAGAAATTCAAAACCTTACCGGAAATGCTGGCGCAAATACTCTTGCTGGTGGCAATGCAAATGATAGTCTCAATGGAGCTGGCGGCAATGATCAGTTAACCGGCGGAGCGGGCCTCGACCTATTCATCGCATCTGCTGACAACGGTGATGATACAATTATGGACTTTGATGATGGGTCAGATCTAATTGATTTTACTGCATTGACTGGAACAGTCGATAATTTTGAAGACCTGACGATCACCCAGGTTGGGGCAAATAGTCTTGTTTCATTCGGCGGCGGCAGTTTCACAGTCAATGGTGTTCAAACAGACACATTGACCTTCAATGATTTCATCTTCGCTTAAATTTAAGTTCCGCAAATTTAACAATCATCTATGATAGAACTGCGAAACAACATTTATAAGCCATAGTTAAAGCTATAGTTTCTGGGGGAATACAGCAGAGTGAAACAACCATTAGTCAGCTTTAAAACTCTTCAATCATATATCATACTCTTTGCACTAACTCTGCCATTGGTGATTGGGGGAGCTGCAAATAGTCATGCGGCATCGCCAGGCTGGAATAATGGCAAAATCAAATGGATGAGTTTTGCTAGGGGGGTGAAAGAGGCACAAAAAACCGGAAAACCTATGTTGGTAGTTTTCGAAGCCAAATGGTGCAAAGTCTGCAAGCAATATAAAAGACAGTTTTATAAAAAAAGTATTGTCGCCATGTCAAAAAAAATAGTGATGGTGATGGTCAATATTGAAAAGAACAGAGGTCTGCAAAAGAAATATTCCCCTGATGGTGGATATATCCCAAGAACCATGGCGTTCTCATCAAAAGGATATTTAAACGAAGGCCTAACAGCTTCCCACCCAGATTTTAAATATTTCATCGAACCAAAAAGCGCCCCAGAACTCCTTAATTTCATGAAAAGAACCGCTTCTCAATAAGCGTTTGAAAATTACTCAGTCATCCCGGGCTCGACCCGGGATCCCCACCTTTCCACAAGTTCGATAATTAACGGGCACTCTCAACTTATGACACCTCAGAAGAACTCACTGGAAGTAGTCACCCCCCAATCAAGCCAATGGATCCCGGATCAAGCCCGGGATGACAACAGAGAGAAAATAACCTCTCTACACGAAGAAGGAGTATTGCCCTTTTCGGGCAATGGGACATGACGCCAGGGGCGTCCGGCGCAAGCGCCGCCTCTCGGAGGGCCCGCCGCTTCAGCAACGGAGTAGCCCGTGAGAGATTACAGAGAAAAGTCTTCTTTAATTCAAGCCAAGTTGATTGCGCGCTTCATGTCTAAGCAAATCAATAGGTTTTAATTCACCATCCGCTTTAAAGTGCCAATAAGTCCAGCCATTACAAGCATCCAAACCTTGAACGTAGGCGCCCATTTTATGAATAGAGCCTTGCTGCTCAGCACATTGAATGGTGCCATCAGCTCTCACTTCAGCGCTTTTTTTAGCGCGCGGGCCGTAAAGGGTAGTCCCAGCTTCCAAAAGTCCAAGCTCTAGCAATGTCCCAAAAGGAACACGAGGAGCAGCACGTTTTGGTTTTAAGGCTTGTAGGTCTTCAGGAGAAACCGGCCGAACTTTAGAGAGCCGAATTTCAGCCGCTTCGATATAAGACTTATCTTGTTCAATACCAATCCATTGACGGCCCAAAGCCTTAGCCACAGCACCAGTTGTACCTGTTCCAAAAAATGGATCGACTACAACATCACCAGGGTTTGTACTGGCCATCAACACTCGGTAAAGCAAGCCTTCAGGTTTTTGTGTTGGGTGTACTTTCTTCCCCAAATTATCTTTTAAGCGTTCGCCACCATTGCATATTGGTAAAAGCCAGTCAGAACGCATTTGCAAATCGTCATTGAATGCTTTCATAGAGTCATAGTTGAAAGTAGGGCGAGATTTTCCTGTTTTTGAGGCCCAGATCAAAGTTTCATGAGCATTACAAAAACGTGTACCCTTAAAATTCGGCATTGGGTTGGATTTGCGCCAAATAATGTCGTTCAAAATCCAAAACCCAAGATCTTGTAAGGTCGTGCCTACGCGAAAGATGTTATGATAAGAGCCGATCACCCACATTGCGCCATCAGGTTTGAGAATGCGGCGCGCTTCAGCCATCCAGGCTTTTGTGAATTCATCATAAGCTGAAAAACTGTCAAATTGATCCCATTCATCATTCACAGCATCAACTTTACTGTTGTTGGGACGATGTAACTCGCCTTCAAGCTGCAAATTGTAGGGAGGGTCTGCAAAAACAAGGTCAACTGAATTATCAGGCAGCTCTTTTAAGCGCTCAATGCAGTTACCAACTAAAATTTTATTGCTTGGAAGTGACTTAGACGATGCAACCGCTCTTTTATTGGCGGCTGTCTTCTTAGTTGCTGCCTTCTTTGAGGCTAGCTTAGAGGTCTTCGGTTTTTTTAAAGCGGAAGCTTTGCCTGAAGACTTTTGAGATGAGGACGCTTTAGAAGAGGATACTTTACAAGACTGAACCATAAACACACACGCTTTACTAAACACAAATAATAAACACTGTTCTCAATTATCAAAAAAACTGTGACTAATTGAGGGCTACAACCAAAATGCCATGGTGCCGTCATAATGGTTAACAAACCGTTTAATCGGTTGAAGGTTTCGAAGACTACAACTGATGCTCTTTAAGCCCTAAAATTATAAAAATGCGAGTGACCTCAAACTGATGGAGTATTAAGGCTTTAGACCCGAGACAAATGGCCAAAATGAAAAGCTTGCGTAACTGAAGTGAAATAGGTAGCGTGAGCCAACGAATTTAAGAGGGCCCAATTAAAAGGGCATTAAAGACCATCCCGCTATCTAAGGAGACTATAAAGTGGCTTTTGAACTACCAGAATTACCTTATGCATATGATGCACTTGGACCATACATGTCAGCTGAAACATTGGAATTTCACCATGACAAGCACCACCAGGCTTATGTAACAAACGGCAACAAGCTTCTTGAAGGTTCAGGCCTTGAAGGGTCAAGCCTTGAAGATGTAGTAACAAACTCATTTGGTAAAAATGCAGGCCTTTTCAACAATGCTGGCCAGCATTATAACCACGTTCACTTCTGGAACTGGATGAAGCCAAATGGTGGCGGTGACAAACTTCCAGCAAGCATTGAAGCAAAAATCACTGAAGATCTTGGTGGATTTGCGGCATTCCGTGATGCTTTCTGTCAAGCTGGCGCCACTCAGTTCGGCTCAGGCTGGTGCTGGTTGGTTCTAAAGGATGGCAAGTTTGCTGTAACCAAAACACCAAATGGCGAAAATCCATTAGTAAATGGCGAAGTGCCATTGCTTGGTTGCGATGTTTGGGAACACAGCTACTACATCGACTATAGAAACGCGCGTCCTAAATATCTTGAAGCTTTCGTCGATAATCTCATCAACTGGGAATATGTCGAAGGTCTATACGACGCTGCTAAATAATAACTAATATTTAGATTATAAAATACAAAAAGGGCCGCTTCTAGAGCGGCCCTTTTTTATGGTCATCATTTAAAACGAAGTAAAATTAATGAAGTACGCAATGGTACTGAAAATTAACGTCGACCAATCAACATCTTAATAATAGTTGGCAATAAACGTCCCATACCAGTTCCAAGTGTACGCATCATTGATTTAAAGAAAGCTTCACTTGCAGTCTGACGGTTGCTCCGACGCTTGGTGCTACGAGAGCTCGATCGACGTGAACGTCTGCCATTGGCCGGTGGTACTCTGAATTCACCATGGCGCACATATTCAGTATCACGGCGCCCTCCAACAGTACCGCCTGCATCAGCCCGGCGCTCCTCAGCGTCTTTAGCGCGTTTCTTTAAAATCTCATAGGCGCTTTCACGGTCAATTGTCTCGCTATATTTGTCACCCATTTTACTATCACGAATAATGTCCTGACGCTCATCATTCGTTAATGGTCCAAGACGTGATGAGGGCGGGCGAACCAGCGTGCGTTGCACAACAGAAGGTTGGCCTTTTTTCTCTAAAGTAGAAATTAGAGCTTCACCAACACCGAGTTCCATAATCACTCGTTCTGTATTGAGATCAGGGTTCGGACGAAACGTCTCGGCTGCTGCTTTTACTGCTCGTTGTTCGCGTGGTGTAAAGGCGCGAAGTGCGTGCTGCACCCGGTTGCCAAGCTGACTTGAAACAGTATCCGGAACATCAAGAGGGTTCTGCGTAACGAAATAAACACCAACACCTTTTGAGCGAATGAGACGCACAACTTGTTCGACTTTTTGCAAAAGAGCTTTGGGTGCCTCATCAAAAAGCAAGTGAGCTTCATCAAAAAAGAAAACAAGCTTAGGTTTCTGTGGATCACCAACTTCGGGTAATTCTTCGAAAAGTTCAGATAACATCCACAATAAAAATGTTGCATAAAGGCGAGGGCTGCGCATTAAAGTTTCAGCAGCTAATATATTGATAATGCCCTTGCCATCCGAGTTGGTTCGCATGAAGTCGCGAATGTCGAGAGCCGGTTCACCAAAAAAGTTCTCAGCACCCTGTTCTTCAAGCACCAAAAGACGTCTTTGAATAGCTCCAACACTAGACTTTGATACGGACCCGTACTCACCAGTTAATTCACTTGCACGCTCTGCAACATGAGCCATTAATTTGCGAAGATCTTTCATATCAAGTACTGGCATGTTTTCGTCATCAGCCAGTCGGAAAGCAATATTCAAAACACCTTCTTGTGTTTCATTAAGATCAAGCAATCTAGAAAGCAGAATAGGCCCCATCTCTTTTACAGTGGTACGAATAGGATGACCGTTCTTACCGAATAAGTCCCAGAAAACACATGGAAATTTCTCATAGATGTAATCTGTAAAGCCAATAGTCTCAGCTCTGTTCTCAAGGAAGTCTTTGCTCACACCTTTTGCCGCAAGCCCAGATAAGTCCCCTTTTACGTCTGCGCAGAAAACAGGGACACCATGATTTGAAAAGCCCTCGGCGAGGATTTGCAATGACACTGTTTTACCAGTACCAGTTGCTCCAGCAATCAAGCCATGGCGGTTCGCAAGTTTAAGATCAAGATGCTCAGGTTTGGTACTTGTGCCAAGATAAACGGCATTCTCTTCAATCATAATATTTCCTCCGCAAAGAACCACATAAAAATCGGCTCAAACTCTAATAGATTATAGATCAATTGCGACCCATTCATGCACGCCCTTACACAAGGACTAATTGATGTGTTTAGCATGGATTTTCAAAACAGTCATGACATGGCTAAGAGTGATTTGCAAATAGGGGATAAGTAGCTTTTGCACAGTGCCTAACAGTTGACAATGTGATGCTTGATAAAAAAACCATCACATTGGTGCTTGATTCTTTTTGAAGATGATGTGTATTAAAGAACAGTGAGTAGCACTCGAAGTGGTCGACCATTTCACTTCAGTCGTTCGTCACAAAAGTTTTTTCGGACCACTTGATCAAGTCGGTCAACTTTTGGACCCTCACAATAGACCATTTTTTCAATGAAAAAATAGTCGCCAGTAAATGAACATGTTGGATCAGTCTCGAGTGAGCGGAAAGCGCAATCGAATGATGCAATAAATGATCAAGGTGAAAATGGTTCGTATGGTGACGCTGATTTTAAAAACTTAAAGTGAGCAACTCATATGATTTACTGGTTCGTCACAACTAAGGACAATATGTGATATACTCGAGATCGAGATATACCATATAAAATTGTCGAGTTCGCTTGGTGAGAAACTCACCCCGAATTTAACGCAGCGCAAAGCTGCAAAATTTTAAAATGGGTTTGCAATCAAAATTACTTTGAAAATGAACAAGATTTAAAAAGTGGTGGAAGAATGAGAGAATTCACCTGCAGGTCACTTAGGCTTACTTGCAGTTAGTTGAGTCTCACGTTTATCATTTGAAAATGATTCAAGCTCAAAATTTAAATTGCTAGTTTATCAATAGAGATAAACAAAACTATATAAAAGCAGGGGAACCTAAAATGAGCACATATAAAATCGAAACTGTTGAAGGCATCGGCGTGAAACACGCTAAAACTTTACGTAAGCATGATATCGCTTCAACAAAAACATTGTTGACCCGCGGCGCTACTAAAAAAGGCCGTAAAGAAATCGCTGGAACAACTGGAATTGATGATGGCCTAATCCTGAAGTGGTGCAACATGTGCGATCTTATGCGCGTGAAAGGCATTGCATCAGAATATTCAGAACTTCTAGAAGTTGCTGGTGTTGATACAGTTAAAGAACTTCGCAAGCGCAAGCCTGACAATTTACAAAAAGCGATGGCTGAAGCTAACGCTAAGCGTAAGAAAAAGCTTGTTCGTCAAGTTCCTGGTCTGAAGCAAGTTGAAAATTGGGTAGCACACGCAAAAGAGCTAGACCCAGTGATGAAGTACTAATCCTTCGCACTTAAGAGCGCTCCTCCTAAAAGTGGACACCGGTTTTTGGATAAAGGAACGCTAGTTAAAAACTAAAGTATTCCTTTAATTTCTTCAAAAATGGAATACTTTAGGCGAGTAAAACAAGGTTTACAAAAAGGCAGTGCTCTGAAGCGCTGCCTTTTTTACATGATTAATGGTGTTTTTGGAAAAAACCTATTGCGTTATTCAACCTGCAAGGTCAAATATCACACATATAATTAGATCGCATTTATTAAACTGCATATAGAGAAAATAATGACAGATAAATATGAACTGCCCGATAGCTTGAAATCAGCAACAAGAGATCAATGGCGCGCCTTAGTTGAAAAATCTCTCAATGGGAAAACAATTGACCAGGCTCTCACATATAAAACCTATGATGGGATTGAAATTAAACCTCTCTATACGCAAGATGATGCGACAACCGAAGTTGGATCTGCGATTTTAAAGTCAGCAAGTAAGCAAGCTAGCGAACCATCAGCTGAAACTGGCCAATCAAGCCATTCAAGACCGTGGCAAATTCTGCAATTAACGGACATTCCATCGCTAAAATCAGCAAACAAGCAAATTAAAATTGATTTAGAAGGTGGTGCAAGCGGATTGTTTTTAGCCATTAGTAATGACATCCCGTTTGCGAGCGCCGAATTACCAATTTATTCAAGCAAAGATTATGAAACCCTATTTGACGATGTCGATCTAACAGGCAAATCTATTTACTTCACTAATGGACGTGAAGCCATTGTCAATGCCGCAAATTTCACCTCATATCTAAAAGAGCAAGCCATCGACCTTTCAAAAGTTGAAGGCTCTTTTGGTTTTGATCCTTTAAGCGTCTATGCCTGCATGGGCTGCTTTCCGGAACCCGAAGATGAAGCGCTTGATAATTGGCTTGATGCGGCAATGGGAATTAATGACAGCGGTTCAAAAATGTCGAGTTTCATTGCATCTGGCCGCACCTGGCAGCAAGCCGGTGGCAGTGAGGCCATGGAGCTAGGTTACACTCTCGCAACAGCGCTGACATATCTGCGTGCACTAACAAAAGCGGGCCTCTCAATAGACGAGGCATTACAACAAATAGACATCAGCCTGACAACAAATGGAGATATTTTCCTCTCCACTGCAAAATTACGAGCCATGCGTTTGTTATGGTCAAAAATCTGCACAGAAAGTGGAGCGGAAACCAGACCAACTAAATTTATCGCTGAAATGTCGTATCTTGGATTAACAAAATCGGATCCTGAAGTGAATATGCTCCGAGCAACAGCAGCAACAGTGGCCGCCGGACTTGGCAATGTTGATGCGTTGGTGCTTCTCCCGTTCTCCGCAGCACATGGTGTCGCCAATCAAGACGCACGTAGATTAACTCTCAATACTCAAATTATCGCCCAAGAAGAAAGTCACATTGGTCAGGTCGAGGACCCGGCTGCCGGTTCATGGTACGTTGAAAACCTAACGAACCAATTAGCCGAAAAAGCTTGGGAGATTTTCCAGCAAACTGAAAAGAATGGCGGAATGGTCAAATGTCTAAAATCAGGGAAAGTAAAATCCGCCATTGATCCGGTGCGCGAAGCTCAGATAAATGACATTACAACTGGGGTTAAAGAAATAACCGGGGTAACCAACTTTCCAAACATAAATGAAGTTACACCAGTTCTCTTTGATGAAGAGGAAGAGTGGGAAGAAGCCGGAGACAGCGCTAATCAAACAGTACCTGTGCTAAAAGCGCCAGCGATTAGTGGTGAGGCAAGAGGGGCTCGTTTCCATGACATTATCGAGCAAATCAAGCAAGGTACACCAACCTATATTCTAGATGAAGCTCTAGAAGGCCCTGCGACTTTGGTCAACATGCTGGGTGATTTAGAAAACCGTATCATGGAAGATGTTGAGTTCTTGCGTAAATTATCAGATGAAGTTCTGGCTTTGAACGGCAAGCGTCCAAATGTATTTCTGGCAAATATAGGAAAGCCTGCTGATTTCACTGCAAGAGCAACCTGGGCTAAGTCGTATTTTGAAACAGGCGGTATTGAAGCGCTGGGTAATGATGGCTTTGCTAATAACGAAGAGCTTCTTGAGGCTTATAAAACATCAGGCTCCACAATTGCTTGTCTTTGTTCTTCAGATAAACTTTACGAGCAAGACGCTGTTAACTTAGCAAAAGATTTATACAGCGCCGGCGCAGAGGCAATCTACATAATTGCACGACCAAAGTTTTTGAAATCAATCGCTTTCGAAGATCGCAGCCTGTTCCAAACATTGCTTTACCAGGGAACAGACATGGTCAGCACACTTGTCGAAATACATCAAATTATTGGCTTTGCAGATGAAACCGTCGCTGTTTAATAGAGTGCAACCACATCAGACAAACCAATACAATGAAGATTACAAAAAAAGACTTTAAAAAAGGGTCGAAATAATGAGTTCAATTCCAGATTTCTCAAATATGAAGTGGGAAGCCGCATTAGATAAATCAGTAGATAATAGCGCCTCACAAAATTTAAATGATACCCGCTTAACGCCAGAGGGCATTGAAGTGAAAGGGCATTATAGTAGTGCCGATAGTGAAGACCTTGGCTTTTTAAATACATATCCGGGCATAGCTCCATTCTTGCGTGGGCCTTATCCAAGTATGTATGTGCAAAAGCCATGGACAGTCCGCCAATATGCAGGCTTTTCAACCGCTGAAGATTCAAATGCATTCTATCGCCGCAACCTGGCGGCTGGTCAAAAAGGTCTCTCCATTGCGTTCGATCTTGCAACACATAGGGGCTATGATTCAGATCATCCTCGTGTGAAAGGTGACGTTGGTATGGCCGGTGTAGCCATCGATAGCATCTATGATATGCGCACTTTGTTTGATGGCATCCCGCTTGATCAAATGAGTGTTTCCATGACCATGAACGGCGCTGTGCTACCGGTTCTGGCGCTTTATATTGTGGCCGCAGAAGAGCAGGGCGTCTCAGCTGATAAATTATCCGGTACCATTCAAAATGATATCTTAAAAGAATTCATGGTTCGCAACACTTACATTTATCCACCAAGTCCATCCATGCGGATCATCTCTGATATTTTCAGCTATACGTCTGAGCATATGCCGAAATTTAATTCGATCTCTATTTCCGGCTATCATATGCAGGAAGCTGGCGCCACGGCTGATCTAGAATTAGCCTATACCCTGGCTGACGGCATTGAATACGCAAGGGCCGGCGTGAAAAACGGCCTGCCGATTGATAAATTTGCCCCAAGGCTTTCATTCTTCTGGGCCATTGGTATGAACTACTTTATGGAAATTGCAAAAATGCGCGCAGCCAGAATGATCTGGGCCACGTTGATTAAAGAAGAATTTAAACCAGAAAACCCAAAATCATTAAGCCTTAGAACTCACAGTCAAACCTCAGGCTGGTCGCTCACAGCTCAAGACGTGTTTAACAACGTTGTGCGTACATGCCTGGAAGCAATGGCCGCCACACAAGGCCACACACAAAGCCTGCACACAAACGCTCTAGATGAAGCTCTGGCACTACCAACTGATTATTCAGCACGCATCGCTCGGAATACTCAGCTTTACCTAGCCCAAGAGTCAGATACATGCCGTGTGATTGATCCATGGGGCGGTTCTCACTATGTCGAGCGGTTAACTCATGAACTAGCTCAAAAAGCATGGGCCCACATTCAAGAAGTTGAAGAGCTTGGTGGCATGGCCAAAGCAATTGATAAAGGCGTGCCTAAATTGCGCATTGAAGAAGCCGCCGCCCGCACACAAGGACGGATTGATAGCGGAAAACAAACCATTGTTGGCATCAACAAATATCGCACTAATCAAGAATCTAAAATCGACATCCTTAAGGTTGATAACGCTTCAGTGCGTGAGCAACAATTAGATAAACTCACCAGACTAAAAGCTGAGCGTGATGAAGCTGCTTGTCAAGCTGCCTTAGAAGCTCTTACAAATGCAGCAGCTGGAAACGGAAATCTGCTGGAGATGTCAGTGGCAGCAGCACGGACCAAAGCAACAGTTGGTGAAATTTCAGACGCGATGGAAAAAGTATTCGACAGACATAAAGCTGAAATTAAAGTGATCTCAGGTGTCTATAAATCGGAGATGAATGCAATGGGTGATGCTGTCAAAAAAGTTCAGGAAAAAGTATCAGAATTTGAAAAGCAGGACGGCAGACGTCCAAGAATTCTGATTGCTAAGATGGGACAAGACGGTCACGACCGTGGCCAAAAAGTAATCGCCTCAGCTTTTGCTGACGTAGGTTTCGATGTTGATATTGGTGCACTGTTCCAAACACCAGAAGAAGCAGCCCGCCAGGCCATTGAAAATGATGTACACATCGTTGGCGTTTCTTCATTAGCAGCTGGGCATCTAACATTGGTACCAGAGCTGAAAAAAGCTCTAGAAGCTGAAGGGCGTTCAGACATCATGATTGTAGTAGGCGGCGTTATTCCACCTGAAGATTATGACATTCTCTTAGAAATGGGCGCAACAGCTGTCTTTGGGCCAGGTACAGTTATCGCAGATGCCGCGAGCGACCTGCTAGATAAATTATACGCTCAACTAGGCTACGCAGCTTAAATAGCTGTGAGAGAGAGAAAACTAAAAAATTACTCCAAAAATAAATTAGAGCAAAAACTGTCAATTGATAAGCTTTATCAATTGGCAGTTTTTTTTTGTTTAGTGGTATTCTATTACGACTCGGACATAGAAATATGCGCATAAATGTGCAGTGGAGAAACTGACAAGAAGATGTCGCAAAAATTAAGTGTGCTAAAATAATATCAAAAAACAGCCATTTACACTAGATATTTGACTAAAACCGCACCCTGAGTGTCCAGCAGGGAGGGGATAGAGGGAAAGATAATGAACCAAGCAACGACAAAGTTAGATCGGCTTAATTTACCTGAAATATTTAAATTTGGCTGCGTCAGACTTAAACAAGCCATTAAAATAGTTGTATCAGCACTTCTCTTAATATCTTTAACTGCTACAGCACATGCCGATGACAGATCAAGAGATGCTTGGTCAGATTTAAAAGAGATGGTGTTCAAAGATCAACAAATATTGCCAGCTCTAAATGAAGTGACTTTAAAGGCCCCTTATCGCGCTACTGATGATCGCAGAGTTCCAGTTAATGTTATAGCTAAATTTAGTGACGGTCGTACAGTGAAGAAAGTAACCGTTATCATCGACGGGAACCCGATGCCTGTCTCAGCTGTTTTTGAAATGAAAAAGCAAAGAAAAGAAGTTAATTTTGCAACTCACATGCGATTCAATGGCCCATCACCAGTACGGGTGATTGTAGAAGCAAGTGATGGCAAGCTCTATATGAAAGAGCAATTCGTAAAAACCAGCGGTCTTGGCGCTTGTGCAGCGCCGCCTATAGGGGACCCAAAAAACTTACTCGCAAATCTAGGTACAATGAAATTAGAGCCAGTCAAATCAAATGAAAAATCTCTGCAAGCGTCGCAATTAAAGAGATCAGCTCACCTTCAAATAAAGCACCCTAATTTAACAGGGTTACAAATGGATCAGATAACTCTGCATTATATTCTCGCAAGATTTGTTCAAACGGTTGAAGTATCACATGGAGGTGAGGAATTATTTAGCCTGACCGCCAGCATCTCTTTAAGCCAAAATCCGGATCTAACTTTTGATTATCTTTTTAATGGTGGTGAAGATATTACGATTAAAGCCATGGACACTGATGATACAAAATTTGAGAAAAAATTCCCCGTTGGTCTTGATAGTTAATGAGTTCTAGAACAACTTAATTAATTTGAAATTCCATAACAAAAGGATGCCCATACCCCCCCCCGTTAATGGACATCCTTTTGTTGTATCAAATTTAGAAGAGCACCATTTATTCTAAGAAACATTATTCATACAAATAAAAAAGGCTCCTTAAAATTTAAGGAGCCTTTTGAATTCAAACTAGCTAATAAGCTAAAAAGAAAATTTATGCACGGTCAAGTTCAGCTGGCATATAGCTAGTAACTTCCATACCTGTTTCAGTCTCAGATACTTGTGGTGCTGTCCATGTCATAGTTTAATCCCTCACTTATATGATCAAATATGTACTAAGCCATGCTCGGTTATCCGATTATTAAGGTCAAAGCACATCAAAGGTTTCCTCCCAATTACTTGGGCTGGCTTATATTAGCAAAACTCACTTTAAGTGCAACTGTTCATTATGCTTATCAGTTTATCAAAATTAATTATTATAAACGAAAAGTAAAATTGATACTGGATTCCATTTAAGAACTTGATTAAGCTCACTTGTTCTCAAATATAAGTCATAATAATAACTGAGATCAACACTAAGCTAATAATAGAATTGAGTAATTTTGAGATGTTAGTACAAACATCTTGAGTAAGGGAGGGCGCCTTGGGGGGCCGCAGTTAGTATGGCGACAGATAATTTAGCACAAGATCCAGCCGGTTTAACAGATGAAGAATTGATTGAAATCTGTTTAGAAACACCTTCGTCATCAACAGTTGGTTTAAGGTTCCATCTAGAACAAAAGAAACGCGAAAAAAGAAGCCAAAAACTATTAGTTTGGCTGAGTTTTTGGGCGGCTTGCGCTGCAACAGGTGCACTTATGTTAACAATCGCCCTGATAATCAGTAAAGCTGTAAGTGTTTAATAGTTTCGTTAAAAAACAATGCTTTGTTACGCTCTGTTGATAAATAAGGCGTATTACCATAATCTAACCAGATTAAATCTTTACCATAAAACAAGCAATAAAGCTCATTTTGTTCTCTGTAACAAATAGAGTGGTGCTCTATAGTGAAAATTTCTGGCCACTAAGTCAGGCCACTAAGCTAGGCCTCTAAGATGGTAAAAAGGGATCTAAAGTGAGACTGACACAGCAAAAAAGCCAGCGAATTCCTGAAGATCAATCTGAAACTGAGGCTCAAGAAAACTCGGAACACATCCCCCTGAAAAACGTACCAAAGGAAAACGTACCAAAGAAAAACGTCCAACTGTCAGAACGTTTAAAACAGGCGGCTCAGGATACCAACTATGAAGAAATTTCTCATAAAGTTGAAAAACATATCACTAAAAGAAATGCTGAACTTATTTTAAAAGAAGAGCCCGCAATTGCTTCAAAAGCTATAAGCCAAAAAATAATCATCAAGAAAACAGTTAAAAAATATGGGCTGTCATATGCCATTTTCCGCCCTATAACAGTTGCTGTTTTGTTGCTCGTTGGAACATTTCTTGCGCTCTCAATGGGGATGAACTTCTATCATGGTTACAAGAGAGATCTGGAATATTCCAAATCACGTCACATAGATCAAACAGCATTTAAAATTTTTCAAACTTCATCCATTGCTAAAGATAAAGTCGAATTGGTCATCCGAAACTTTAACGGCGAGTTGGAAAAAAGGACAGCTAGTCACAGCCAGTTAGCAGCCCATATCAAGAAAAACGCCAACGAGTTGGACAAAGCTCAAATGGCTCAAGATGAAATCATTTCCCTTAAATTAGCATCCCTTTTTGATAAAACATTTGAGGGAAGAGAAGAGGCCATCTCTAAATATGCAGATTGGTTCTTTGAATGGAAACGCCCTTATATAATTCTGAAAGAAGCCATTTCATCAACCACCAGCCGCTTGATCAAACTTGGTGAGTATGAAAGCTTGAGAACTGCTGTTGAGCGTGACATGAGCGATTACTTCATGCGTCACTACAAAGAGCAAGTTCTAAAACCAGAGACAAGAGATGCCATCATCGTTGAGGGGCTAGAACAAATCGCAAGAGATGCGCACAAGTCTTATCTAGCGACAATGGCCATTCAAGACGCTAAAATGAAAGCATTCTTGCAGCAAAATACAACCTATTTAGAAACAGTTCCAAAGAATGCCCCTTTCACTCAAACAAAACTAGATTGGGATGCGCAGCGTTGGAAAAATCCAACCTTTCTTATGGAAGATCGCGCTTTTAATGGTATTGCAGGGTTAGGCCGTGCAGCAGCTGGTGGTACAATTGGCGCGTTAACACTTGGTCCAGCCGTTAATCGAGGCTTAAGTGGTGTCTTCATGCCTTTAGCCCGGCGTTTCGCAACATCTATGGGCGCACGTATAACCCTTGCTGAAGGCGGCGCTGTTGCAGGGACAATGGTTGAACCAGTTGGCGGGACAATTGTTGGTGCAGCTATTGGTGTTGTTTTGGGGTTTGCAGCGGATTATGTCGTGAATAAAGTCAATGAGAAATTTTCACGCGATGATTTCATTACAGCCAATGAAAAAGCAGTGCAATCAACCATAGACTTGTGGAAGCAAAAGCTAGAAACAAACTTAACGTCAAACACAGGGCAATGGTACGATGAAGCAAAGGCAGGCCTGATTTTAGTGAGAAAGCCTTTAAAAGCGCCCGTTAAATCAAACAAGAAGACTAAAGAAATGCAAGTTCTCTTTTAAGAAAAACTTTGAATTCTTTGTCTAACTCTTGCTGTTTCTAAGCTCTCTGATTTCGTCTTTAATGGCGGCCAGTTCAGTCATAATCTCTCTTGTCTGATCATCGACAATTTCTTCTTCATGGGCCTGCAAGGGGGCCAAAGCTTCAGTTTGCATAGCATCCACAATAATGCCGATGAACAAATTCAAAACAGCAAAACTCGTCACCAACATGTAAACAAGAAAAAAGATCCAGGCATAAGAGAATTTGTCCATCACTGGGCCTGATATATCTGCCCAGCCTTCCATGGTCATAATCTGTACCAACGTGAAAATACTAGCACTTAAAGTGCCAAATTGCTCAGGGAATGCACCGCCAAATAATTGAGTGGCCATAACGGATGAAACATAAAGAATAAGCAGTAAGAGAGCCGCAACAGAGCCCATACCAGGGATGGCGTTTAATAGCCCAGTTACAACCCGGCGCATGGAAGGAACCGCTGAAATTAAGCGCAAAATCCGCAAGATCCGAAGACTGCGAAGAACAGATAAATGCCCCGTTGCTGGAACGAGAGCGACACCAACAACAAAAAGATCAAAAACCGACCAGGGGTCTTTAAACATCTGCCATTTATGTACATAGAATTTTGCTAAAAGCTCACAAACAAAGACCGAAAGAATAAGCCGATCAATGGCGCTAAATAATGAGCCATAAGACGCATGCAGGTCTTTATCTGTCTCCAAGCCCAAAATGATCGCATTGAGAAATATAAGGCCAATGATAAACCACTCAAATGAAGGTTTACCAATGACAGTTTTCAACCATCCTCTTAGGGTTTCATCTTGTTGAATTGCCTGTTCACTCATGTTGTCCCTCGAAACATGTCATAGCTTGATATTGGATAAATACTAATCATCTCATTGAAATATAGGTATAATTATCATGAGGAAAGTCTAGTTTCCAACTGCAAAATGTCACTGCACACAAAGATTTTGTAAAGATTGACATTTTTTCATCAGTTTTTGAGGGCCATTCTTGCGGAATCAAATCTTATCTGATCAAAGCTTGTGTTATCTAGATTTAATTTTATTGAGTGAAATCTAAACAAGCTCGCTCGTTCCTAAGTCCACAACACCCCCATGGTTTTCACTCAAGCCCCGTCCATGCATTTTTGTTGTCCAGCCGTCAGCTGAACGCCGAATAGAAAAGAGATTATATCTAGCAAGCTCATACCGTTTGTTTTGCCCAATTGAAGCGCTGGGAGTGCCAACAATGTGGCATGTGCCTGTATTGGTTCTAAGCGTCTCATGATGCTGCTTGTGATTATGGCCATATAGTACGAGCTCTGCACCGGTTTCTCGTAAAAGAGATTGCAACAAATCGTCATTCTGTAGACCACGTGACTGTTTGGTGATGCCAGGAAGGGGCGGGTGATGCAAAATAACGCAGCGATAAAGGTTAGCTTTTTGAATAGCTATTAAGATATGTTTTAAAGCATCCAGGCTCGTCTCACTCAATTTGCCATAAGCTTTAAACAATGGGGTGGGAACGCCTGAGTTCAAACCAATAAGGGCCACATCATTCACCACCCTCACAAAGGGCAAGTCTGGCCCAGTAGCACCGCCCAATTCCAAACCTTTTTCATCTGAAATCATGTAGGGAAGCAAACTCATTCCAACAGGAGCTAGATTTGTCGAAGGTCGCATGGACTCCTTTGGGTAGAGTAGTGGATTAGGTCCATAATAATCATGGTTACCTGGCACAAAAGAAATATCACCAGAAGCACCAAATTGCTCTATCCATTTAAGACCAGCTTTATATTCGTTTAGTAATGATAAATTCACCAAATCACCCGAGACAATGAGATGGTGAAAAGGTTGGCTCAAAACATCTTTGGAAATTGCTGCAAGCGTTTCCGTTAAGTGCATTGATTTCCGAGATAGGTGCCAGTTGAGAAGTCCAAAAAAACGCTTAAACGAAAGCTCTGATAATGTTGGCAAAGGCGTCTGAGGAAAATGGATGTCTGTTAAATGAGCAAGAATTGTCTCCGGCGGTGTCGTCATAAGAAAAAAGTCCCTGCTAGTCCCAATGATAAATGTGATAAATGCGATAAATTTGAAAAATGTACTAAAATATAAAACAGAAATTAAGGAAGTAAGCGAATAATAGCCGCCAAAACATTGACTTTCATTATGAAATAGATTTTACCAGCCTTACATGCCTGTTTATATAAGTAATGCTATATATAAAAGGGTTACCCCAATATTAGAAGATAAATAAATGAACGGTCGTTTAGCTAATATGTTCTCAAAATTACTCACAGCATTTTTCCGTCCCTTTTGGCGACTAACCCGCGGTACGACCATGGGAGCTCAAGCTGTCGTAATCGACCATAAATCTCGTATTTTATTGGTGCGCCACGGTTATAGGCCAGGCTGGCATTTTCCAGGCGGCGGCGTAGAATGGCATGAAGCATTGTCAGAAAGCATGGAGCGGGAACTGTACGAAGAAACAAGAGTAGAACTTACCGGTAAACCCAAACTTCATGGCATCTTCACAAATTTTGAAACGTTCCCTGGGGATCACATTGGGGTCTTCATCGTTCAGGATTGGAAACAAGATGAAATTCCAAAACCTAATGCTGAGATAAAAGAAATTGGATTTTTCTATCGAGATGCGTTACCAGAACAAACCGTAACAGGTGTGATAAATCGTTTAAATGAAATATTTGAGGGCAAAGCCGTCTCAAATGAATGGAAATAAGAACAATTTCACTTCTATAAGTCTAATAGCTCAATTAAAAAAAGACTTATTCAAATAAAGATAGCTGCTGTGACAAAACTAACAAAAACACCAATAGATGCCATCACAAGCGAAATGCAAGAGCTCTTTGACAAGCATCTTGGGCCTGGCCGCTTTTCGCGAACGGCTTACCGGGTGCGCGAGCAAGCAAGCTTTGAAAAGCCCCTTGGCATGAATGTCTTTGATAATAATAAACTTGTCGGAACGGTTAGCTTAACAGAACTACTCATAGATGGTGAACATAAAGTCTATTTGCTTGGGCCCCTTTTAATAGATGAATGCCACCGCTCAAAAGGGCTTGGGTTAGAGCTTATTAATGACGCTATAGAGCTTGCAAAAACAAAAGGAGCCGCCGCCATATTACTTGTTGGTGACATTGCCTACTATGAAAAAGCCGGCTTTAAACAAATCAAAAATGGCCAGATTAAATTGCCAGGACCAGTTGATCCGGTAAGACTGTTGATGTTTGAAATCAGTGAAAATGCAATCACTAAAATAACGGGTGTCGCAAAAGCAAATTAAAGCTCAACTTATCATCAAGGTCTCACGCTTTTTACTAACGCCCCTCACGCCACCACATGGTGCCGAGAACAAGTAACAAGACCGAAAGAGCGAGTAAGCCGTTAATTAATGGAATGAGCTTTACACCTTTTACAACATAAGCACGGCGATCCAGCAGTCCCATCCAACCAGCGCCAGCATAAGCACCAGCACTACTCATCATGGAAATTTTAGGCACTATTAGCTGAGCAGTAGTAGCCACCCCGTCATCAGTGTCAGCTTTAGCCTTACCACCTGACCAAAAAACACCTGACCTCGCTTCTTTAGCCAGTGGAGCCACAATTCGATCGGTCGTGACGATATTTTTCAATTCTTTTTCACTAGCAAAACCAATATGTGCCAGAGCATTTAGTTTGCCAGATTTAATCCGATGAATGCCCAATTGTTGTTTGGGTAATTTAGCTTGCCACGTCCCAGCCGTAACTTCCTTTAAGATAATTTCTTTTTTAGAGCCATCTGGCCGTGTGATACGAACGGGTTCAATTGTTTTCTTCATGCTACGCCGTTTAATCAGCAAGTCCCGTCCATCACCAACAGCTGTTAAAGCTTCTTCTTCAAGGTCTGGTTCTTTCATGAGCCAATGTGATAGCCGGCGCAAAAGCGTGGTATAAGGCCCACCTCCATCATAGCCCCGTGCCCAAAGCCAAGCGTGGTCAGAAAGCAGTAACGCAATACGCCCTTCACCAAGTCGGTTCAACACCAAAAGCGGATGGTCACCAGCCCCTTGCATCAGTGTTTCACCTTCGCCAACACTGGCCTCAACCAAACGAAACCATTTACCCCATTGAGCTGTCTTACTAGCAGCGTTATTTGAAAGCGGTAAATTATGGGTAACCGGATGCTTTTGTCCCTTGTCTGTAACTTTAGGAATATAGGCTTTATCAATCACCTGGCCAGTTGGTGTCGCTGGAAGAATTTGTTCGAGCGGTGTATTCGCTAAACTCAGCGGTGTCGCAAATTTATCACCAGCAGCAATGAGAACAGCACCACCATTGAGAACATATTGGCTAACATTATCAAGGTAATGCAAAGGCAATACACCACGTCTTTGATACCGATCAAAAATGATTAAATCAAAATCTTCAAGTTTCTCAGAAAAAAGCTCACGAGTAGGAAATGCAATTAAAGAGAGCTGATGAATTGGAGTGCCATCTTGTTTCTCAGGCGGACGTAAAATTGTAAAGTGGACCAAATCAACTGAAGCATCTGACTTAAGCAAGTTGCGCCATGTCCGCTCCCCAGCATGCGGTTCACCCGAGACAAGCAGAACCCGCAGATTTTCACGAACACCCTCAGCAGCAATCACAGCACGGTTATTAGCTGTAGTGATTTCATCTTCGGCATCTTCTAATTCAATTTCCATCAAATTCAAACCGGCATGAGGGAAATTCAAGGGGACGGTAATTTCTTCTCCCACTTGCACAAATTGCGTTTTTTCAGAGCTCCCTTTTTGCCGAAACTTTAATTGAACCATATGCGAGGCACCATCTGAATTACCCTGTTCAACAACCTTCAATTTTAAAGATCGTGAAGAACCAACGATGCCATATTTAGGGGCTTTAACAATTTCAATGCGGCGGTCAAACTGGTTTTTATCGCCTGTCAGGATAAAATGAAGCGGAATGGAAGCGCCAGCTAAATTTCCTTGCCCTTGGTTCACAGTTAACCCAAGTTCTTGAAATTTTTTAGGAGCATCATGAACTTGTCCATCTGTGATCATGACAACACCAGCAATACGATTGGAAGCTAAACGACTAATCCCCTCTCGAAGGGAAGAAAAAGCAAGCGTTCCATCTTTAGCATTGGCATCATCTGAGCCAAGAGCAATAATTTCAGTTTCTATGTTCTTAATATCGCTCAGTTGTTCATTTAGTTTTTCTAAAGATTTATCAACCAAATCTTGCCGCCCTGAAATCACCTGGCTAGGGCTCTTGTCAGTGACAATCAATAGAATGTTTTTTAATGGGTCTCGCTGTTCCTGACGCAAACTCGGATTTAAAAGCGCAAACAACAAGAGAGAGAGACCAAGACCGCGAAATAGGGTGCCTGGCAGTCTGTTAATAAGCATCAAAAGTACCAGAGCAACAATAAGTCCGGCAAACAACCAAAGATAGAGAGGAGATAAAAACGGAGCGTATATAATATCCCAGCCATTAAATATTGTCATTGACCAAGCCTTTCCAAAAGGGCCGGCACATGCACCTGGTCCGCTTTATAATTGCCAGCCAGTGCATACATCACAATATTAACACCAACACGATAAGCCATTTCCCTCTGGTTTTCACCACCAGGTATAACCGGGAACCGCTCTTGATAATTTTCATCAACAGCCCAGGCAGAGGCAAGGTCATTTGATGTAATAATTAAAGTGCTCACACCATCAATATCAGAGGTTGTCGTAGAGCTTGAAGATTTAACAGCAGCCTCAACCCAAAGATCCCCTCCCTGAAAACGGCCTGGAAAACTAGAAAGCAGGTAAAAACTTTTTGTGAGCACATGTCCGCGTGGCACAGGCTCAATGCGAGGGATGTCTAGTTTAGATAAGAGTGTTTTCAAAGAAGGTTGAGAGCGTCCATCAAGACCACCAATACGACTATCTTGATCCTTCGTGTCAAAGATAATCATGCCACCATGTTTCATATAGCTATTAATTCGTTGGGCTACACGGTCAGACAAAGGTTTGCTATGTGAGCCAACCGGCCAATAAAGAATAGGGTAAAAGGCAAGTTCATCTCGCTCAAGCCGTACCCCAATCGGCCCCGCTGGTTCTACAGCCGTACGATTATTTAGAATAAAACTCAATCCTCGCAGACCATCACGGCTGGTTTTATCAATCTTACTATTTCCAGTGAGTACATAGGCCAGGTGAGTTTTAAGAGCCGCAGATAAGTTAAGCTCTGTTTTGGGACGAAGTTTTGCCCCATCGATACTTTGTGGTGGCTTAAAATCCTGAGCTGGTGGTTTGCTTTGTTGTTGTTCAAAACTCTGGGCATAAGCATCTGTGAGCGGCAAAGAAAGTGAAAATAGCCCAACAAACGAAGGAATAAAAAGAAGCAAAAGAATAGGCGCCGTTTGGCGAACATGGCGTAGTGAAAAAACACCGCGCATAAATAAAATGATCAAACTGTCAATGATGAGAAAGATAAAAGCCGTGATAAATAACGGACCGCGCAAAGCCCGCTCCGGTGCTTTTCTATAGGCTAGCCTTTGAGCTTTTAGCACTGAATAGTCACCCCTTTGGAGTTTAGTTGTTTGTTCAATCAGGTTGAGGGCAATGGATTGGTCTGGAGGACCATAGAACCCTGGTGGGTGCTTCGGCTCAATTTTTATTTGATTGATTTGGTTAAAAGCGATGGGTTCAGCAAACACAGGTGGTTTTTCCAAACGACCAAAACCATTTAATGAACGATAAGGAGCAAGCAAAGTCTCTTTTGGCGGCCGCACATCAACGATATCACCATTGGGTTGGGCTGTGGCATTGTCTTGCTCTTCAGAGGAAGAACTTTCACTTTGTGTACTGTTATCAGTTTGGCCACCAAGTGAAAGTTGGCTCAGTCTTTGTAACATTTCAACAAAAAGCCCTGAAAGAGGAAGGTTCGACCAGTCAGAATTCGCTGTCACATGAACAAGAACAACCCAACCATCTAATTCACGTGTAGCTGTAACCAATGGTGTGCCATCTTTTAAACGGGCCCAAATATAAACTTTGTCAGAAAGACGTGATGGGTCAGCTAACAATTGCCGAGAAACAACCACCTCTGGCGGGATAGCTAAACCAGAAAAAGGGCTTTGATCATCAAACTCTGCAAGTGCTTGCGGTTTTGACCATGAAAGAGCACCACCAAGTCGTCGCCCACCCTGGCGCAAAGGAGAGGGTAATAAACTGTCCTGGCTTTCTTCCATATGGGGGCCAGCAAAGCGTACAAGCACGCCGCCTTTCTCGACCCATTCAGTGAGCCTTAATAAAGGGGCACCAACAAGACGGCCAATATCCGCCATCATAATCACGGAGATATTCTTTTTAGTAAAGTTCTCTATAGTCTCAGCAATATCTCCAGCAACAGAGGTTGTATCACTATCGACCAATTCAGCATAAGGCTCTAAGGCTCGCTTAATGTAATAGAGCGGAGAAAGAAGCGGTTGAGCCAATTGGCCGCCTTCATTGGACAACAAGCCAATGCGCCGCCAATTCGAGCGTTGATCTAAAAGATAAACACTGCCAGCAGAACTTTGTCCCTCAATTTTGAGTTTTGTAATTTGATTTCTTAATTCTAACGGCAGGTCAATACGTGCTTCAATAGACGATTGAGCAGCTTTTAAAACAAACGGCACACGACCCAAAATTTCATCTTGACCAGAAAGCGCAAGAACCAGACCACGGCGCTCACTGGAAGAAGGAGCGCCCTTCACGACACCATACAATACGCCGCCCTGGCCAAGACGGGCGCCCAGTGCAAGAGGTAATGATTTCTCATCAGGTAAAACTAGATGGAGTGATAAACCTTGTTTTTTAAACTCAGACAATTTCGATATGACTTCATCGGAGTTTTTAAAATTAAGCCCATCTGCTAACCAATAAAGCGCACCATTATTCAAAGCATTTCCATCAGACGAAGAAAAAACGCTTAACCCTTCTTCGAGCCGCTTCAATGCTGAAAGGTGGTCTGTATGAAAAGAAGTTGGTTCCATACGTTCAATTTGTGCTAGTGCATCAAGCGCACTAAACGGAGTAAGGTTACCACTCATTCTTTCTGGAGCTGTTGGTAAGAGAAAAATAAGCCGTTCTTGAGCTTGAGCATCGCGTACAAGCCGTTCCATCATAATTTTACGAAGCGACCATTGGTGAGCTGCCGTCCAGCCATTATCAACCATAATGACAACAGGGCCATTGGTCTCAGTGGGAGTATCACCATCATTGCTAAGAGATGATAGTAAAGGTTTAGCACTGTTCAAAACAGGCTGGGCAAGCGCAAATATAATAAAAGCAGCAACCATCAACCGTAACAATGTTAGCCACCATGGGCTATGAGACGCTGTGGTCTCATTTTGTAAGAGGCGTTTTAAAATCCGTGTTGGTGGAAAAGTCTGACGATCAGGGCTAGGAGGCGTAGAGCGCAATAACCACCAGATAACCGGTAGAGTTAATAAACCAAGCAATGGCAAAGGGCTAAGAAAACTTAAAATTCCAAGGCTCATATAGTCTCACCCTTCAACAAATTTCCGGTTCTAGCATCAGAAGTTTGCACATTAGACGTTTGATCATCAGAACTCACCAAAGAAGGGTCACTTGGAACAATGAGAGATGAATCAACCGTTGGGTCGTGTGTCATCGCGCCAGTAGAGTAATAATGAGATGATAAAAACCCATGAACATTTAAGAGACCAGCACGTGCAGACCGGTCAGTATGATGAATGAGGTGCCCCCAATTCAATCTCCTGCAAACATTTGCAAGGTCAGCTTTTCTTTTTTGAAAAGCTTCTTTGTATCGCGCTCGTAACTCACCGGCATTTTCAATTAAAACCCGTTGCTGACTTTGTACATCTTTAAATTCTACACGCCCACTAAATGGAAAACTCTCCTCAGCAGGGTCAATAATTTGTACAGCAGTACCTCCCACCTGATGGCCACCAATTTGTTGCAAGCCCGTGGTGAGGTGCTCCATTTCATCAAGAAAGTCACTGATTAAAATAACTTCAGAATAGCGCGAAATATTTTCATTTTTGGGAAACCCCTCTTTAAGCTCTTCATGACTTTGGCTATAAATCAAGCGCTCGGCAATCCGGGGCACAATATCCTGATTTGTTCGGGGCCTCATCAATCCTAAAACACCAACCCGCTCGCCTGAGCGGACTAACATTTCAGCAAGTGCAAGTCCGAGTACAATCGCACGTTCAGCTTTAGTCACATTCGAAAGTTTTGATTTAAACCACATAGAAGGAGATAGGTCGATCCAAAGCCAAAATGTATGGGCCGTGTCCCACTCTTTTTCTCGAACAAACAATTGATCCGTACTGGCTGATCGGCGCCAGTCAATCGCTGTCATGGATTCAAAATTTTGATAGGGCCTAAATTGCCAAAAACTTTCACCAGGACCAGCCCGCTTACGTCCATGACGACCATGGGCCAGAGTTTGCGCAATTTGACGAGCGCTCAAAATAAGGTCCGGCATAAGGGCACTTAAATTTCGCGCAATAGGCTCTGAAGCAGAGATCGCAGATATGTCAGTAATTTTTGACAAACGGTGTAAAGCTCCTAAATTTTAATCTTTTAAAACACCACTCGTAAGCGTGCTAATGATATCTTTCAGGGTAATGCCTCTAGTGCGTGCATCAAAAGTTAAAGCCATACGGTGCTTCAAAACAGGTTCAGCAAGAGCAACAACATCATCAAGAGAAGGAGCTAAACGGCCATCAATTAAAGCACGAGCGCGAACACCAAGTGAAAGGGCTTGTGCGGCACGCGGACCAGGTCCCCAGGCAACCATCTCATTAATTATAGGCAGGGCGTCTGTTTCGCCAGGACGTGCACTTCGAACTAAATCTAAAATGGCTTCAACAATAGCTTCGCCAATAGGTAATTGGCGTACAAGATGTTGCATTGAAAGCAATTGCTCACCATCAACTATTGATTGTAAGTCTTGGACTTCGGTTCCCGTTGTTTGATAAAGCACTTTGCGTTCAGCTTCTTTATCCGGGTAATTGACATTAATTTGCGTCAGAAAACGGTCAAGCTGCGCTTCAGGTAATGGATAAGTACCTTCTTGCTCAAGGGGGTTTTGTGTAGCAAGCACATGAAAAGGTGCTGGCAGCTCATAGTCGACACCGGCAACGGTTACATGCTTTTCCTGCATAGCTTGCAACAGGGCCGACTGAGTTCGTGGGCTGGCTCGGTTAATCTCATCAGCCATGAGAAGCTGAGTAAAAATAGGCCCTTTAATAAAGCGAAAAGTGCGCTCGCCAGAGCTAGATTGTTCAAGTACCTCAGCGCCAACGATATCAGAAGGCATAAGATCTGGTGTAAATTGGACGCGCTTGTTGCTTAAGCCCAAAACTGTGCCTAATGTCTCAACAAGAAGGGTTTTAGCCAAACCTGGCACACCAATAAGCAGCGCATGACCACCGCTTAAAATGGTTATTAAAGCCAGGTCAATAACGGCATCTTGTCCGTAAATTTTAGACGAAGCCGCCGCTTTAATCTTATTGATTTTTGCGCTGGCCGCTTCCACCTCTTCGATGATTTTATCACCGGTTTGACTGATATTGGTCATAAGATAAGTATACCGGGCCCTGTTAAAATTGAAAATAGCATATATGTAAGTATGATGTGATTAAACTATAACAACAAACACACATTCTAGTGAGTTTTAAAGTAAAAGCTAATCATGTTGAAGCTAAGGCATGTGCTGCGCAATTGAAATTATCAATACAATACAATAAGTTATGAGATAATAGGCAATGAATTCATCTACTAAAGTGCCGAACTACCAAACGAACGTTAGTTTAGAGTCCTTGGTTAAAAACCTAGAAAACTCAGAAGATTCTAAAACTAACAATAAGGCAACTGGCGCCCCGGTTCATTTATGGAACCCAGATTTTTGTGGTGAGCTCGATTTAACCATAGAAGAGGATGGGTCCTGGGTTTACAACAAAACCCCAATTGGCCGTCAAAAACTGGTTAAACTTTTCGCGTCTGTGTTAAAGCGAGAAGAAGGAGATTATTTCCTTGTAACTCCTGTTGAGAAGATGGCTATCAGCGTAAAGGATGTGCCGTTTATAGCTGTTGAGATGCATGTTTCAAATCAAGATACTCAGCAAATAATCAGTTTTACAACAAATGTTGGAGATAAAATTGAAGCTAGTGCGGAAAATCCGCTTCGTTTTCCAAAACAGACGAATGAAGAAACATTAAAACCATATCTAAAAATACGCCATAGTGGGATAAACAAATTAGAGGCAAGGTTAAGCCGCTCAGTTTATTATGAGTTAGCCAATTATATCGAAACTCACTCTATCAAAGGAACAGACTATTACGGTGTTTGGAGCTGTGGTACTTTCTTTTCAATAGAAAAATCATCAAACTGCCCTCCGAATAGTTGAGCCTTTGCTTAATGAAATAAGTTTGAGCTTATAGAATTTGGTGTAAATTAAGAACAACGAAAAATTCGGTACCGCACATTTAAATGCAAAATCTAAGTGAACAACTTGCACGTAAAACAATGGAATTAGATGAGGAAAATGTTATCTCTCCTTACTCTCGTTGTGACGAAAAAAATTTCAGCGGGTTTAAGCCACCGGTAAAAGAAGCGGCAGTACTCGTCTCATTCTTAAACAGAGAGAATGATCCAAACCTAATTCTGACTAGGCGTACCTTATCTCTCTCAAATCATAAGGGGCAAATCGCGTTTCCCGGCGGGAAAATTGATCAGGATGATTTAAGCCCAAGCCATGCGGCAATTCGAGAAGCAAATGAGGAAATTGGTATTAGCGAAGCCCAGGTAAAAGTGCTTGGTAAACTCCCGCTTTATCAAACTATCACAGGGTATAATATAACACCAATCGTTGGAGAGCTATCACCTCCCTTCATTTTCAAGAAAGCAATAGATGAAGTTGATGAAATTTTTGAATTGCCTTTTGAGTTCATGATGGATGTAAAAAATTTCAAACGAGATAGTATCATCTACGAAGGAGAACGACGAGAATTTTGGGCATTGCCCTTTAAGGACTATTACATTTGGGGAGCAACTGCTGCTATCTTAAGAGAACTAGCCGGCCGCTTTGAAAAGCTATAAATTAAAACTATCAATGCCAACATAAACTATGAAAAAAGCGAGGAATTGAATGACACGGGTCATTGCAATCAATCTACTACTGATCTTTCTCCCCCTCATTATTTATGGGGCGTACATCATCATAGATAGAAATCCAGAAGATAAAGCCGCCTTTTGGAAACAAATACCACTAAAACTGTTATTTTCTATTGGCTTTGCTCTTATGATCATTTTTTACATCACACAAATTACCTTCAATAGTGGTGTGAAGGATGGCATCTACCACCCAGCTATCGTGAAAGATGGCAAAGTAATTCCTGGTTATATTGAGCCATTTAAAAAAGAAAAAACGGAAAAAAAACCCAGTAGTACAAAAGATAAAAAAGATGTATCTGAAAAAGAAATTTAACTCAGATAAATCGTGAATGAGAAAATTCAATTGACCAAGATTGTTGGAAATAAACTATCAGAAGCTAATTGGTTGGAAACAAAAGAGTTGAATAAACTGTTTGACGTGTTTCTAGTAAATGGTGACGAGGTCAAAATTGTCGGCGGGGCTCCGCGAAATCATCTGTTGAATAAACCGGTAGAAGATATTGATCTTGCCACCATCTATACACCTGAAGAAATCATTTCAAAAGCAAAAGCCGCGCATATCAAATATATAGCAACCGGGATAGAGCACGGGACGGTAACATTATTAATCAATGACACCACCTTTGAAATAACAACTTTACGGGCTGATATAAAAACTGATGGCCGCCATGCCATCGTTGAATTTGGTACAAGTTGGAGAGAAGATGCCAAACGTAGAGATTTCACAATCAATGCACTCTATGTTTTAAAAGACGGAACTGTTGAAGATCCACTTGGATCAGGGCTAGCAGATTTAAAGACTCAAACCGTGCGCTTTATAGGAAATGCTGAAGATCGAATTAGAGAGGATTTTTTACGAAGCCTCAGATACTACCGTTTCGCTTCCTACTATTCAAAGAAGCCATTTGATCCCTTAGCCATATCAGCAACAATTAAACAGAGGGATGGCTTAAGAGGTTTATCTGCCGAGCGGGTTAAATCAGAACTGTTTAAAATCCTCAGTGCACCTGAGTCGCTTGAGGTTGTAAACGAATTATATCAAAATGGCATCCTCATGGGACTTCTAGGCACAGTACCAAATATCAGAGCCTTTTTTAAATTAGTAGACCTGGAAAAAAAATTAAATCAAAAAGCCGATGCAGCATTAAGGCTAGCAGTTCTCTCAGCCTGGCATAAAGGTGATGTTGTACGATTGAAAAAACGTTTGAGATTATCAAAAAGTGAAACTAGAAAAATTGAGCTAAAAGTAAAAACTGATTTAGAAAAAAGTTCACTGATTACTTCACTTGACCTCACACAGCCTGAAGGCAAGTTCTTCTATAATAAATATCACTTCTTCTTAGGAGAGGTCGACTATTCCTCGTTATTAAAAGCCCTATATGCTTTAGGGTCTTGCTCACTTAATCTAGATGCAGTGGTAGAAAAATTAAAACTGATGGAAGCCTATGAGGAAAAAGAACTTCCAATTAAAGGGGCTGATCTCATCGAGAAGGGAATGCAACCAGGGCCGAAAGTTGGAAAAGTGCTGGAGAAATTAACGATGGTATGGTTGAAGTCAGATAGGTTGCGGTCGAAAGAAGAGTTATTAGCCCTTGTTGAAACTGAAATTAATTAGGGTGTTTTAAGGTAACGGGCAATGTGAGATCAAGAAGCTTTGGCTTTGACTGTCGAATTACTTGCATCAATCACCGCACGAACAAACCCAAGAAGACTGTTAGATGTCATTTTTTCAGGGTGGAATTGAGCAGAAGTTCCATAACGGCGTAATTCATTTTCTGAAACAGCACCACCAACAAAAGACATATTCCAATTACTGAACAAACGCTCAGAAATAGGTTCAACTTCAAGCAAAACAATATCTGAGTGGCGGGTATCATTAGAGACCTTACAAAAAATTTTCGTAATGGCCTTTCGGTCCCCTTCAAGAACTTGAGCAAAATAACTGTAGTTAAAGATCAAAGCACCAGAAACTCCAAGCGGCGGGTTATTGCGCTGAGAGGCAAGCAAAATAGATTTGAGCTCTTGCTGCAACGAGCCTTCCTGAGACTGAACAGCATTAACGCTATAATATATTAGCCTTGAAAGATACATAGGCACAAAGCTCCGCTTACTTAAAACAATCAAAAATCAGTATGTGTCAGACAGTCTTAAATTTGATTGAATAAGATTAAGATCAACTTATTATAATGAGGTTACCTGATTAATTTTGGCTTAATACAAGGCTTTACGGACTAAATATTCTATTATTTGCACTTATTAGCCGATAAAAAGCGTTTTTCTCAAGCCACTACTTAGCTATAAATTCTCTAATTTAGAAATAAATGCCTATGCAGAACTTAATTTTAAATGAGGTTATGTAGCTTTTGAACCGTCCGCCAATTCCGAACTGTCGCCCCAACTCCTAATAATTTTTCAGCTTTTGCGGCTAGTTTAGAGCGTCCAAACCCATCAGGTGCATATAAATAAAAAACATCATCAATTAAAGACCATTGCTCTGAAGCAATCTTAATTTCATTTAATTTGTCGACTTGTGGGGCTAATGCTGGTTCGGTTAAAAAATAGAAATGCAATATTTTCTCTGATGACTCGTCTTTCGGAAACGGGCAATTTTCAATTGAGTGAATGAACACCTCATCTGTCAGAAGAATAATCTGAGGAGCAAAGCCATGAGTATCTGAAATGGCTTCACTCAATTTTTGAGAAAAGGATTGCGGACTTAGTCCGGGTGCCAAAAAAACAGCATTGCCAGTTTGAATATAGGTTTGTATATCACTGACACCAAGCTTGCTAAGAAGAGTTTTTAAATCTGCCATAGGCAGTTTATTCTTCCCCCCAACATTAATCCCGCGCAGTAATAAAATCCACCTGGACATAACAACAAGCTTTTAAAATTTACCCAAGTACCCGTCCAGCAACCGCATCCAGCTTAGTCATCACTTCAGGATCACGTAAATCAGGAGGAGTGATGATGGCAACATCGAGGGCCGTATCTGCCCCAACGGGGCATTTAGGGTGTTCTCGTGGAAAGTCTTTCGCCAATTGTAATACAAGTTGTTTTGCTCGCGCCGCATTATCTTGAAGTACGCGAATAATTTCGGCAACATCGACATGTTCATGGTCTTCATGCCAACAATCAAAATCTGTCACCATAGCAAGGCTTGCGTAACAAATCTCAGCTTCGCGGGCGAGTTTAGCTTCAGGCATGTTGGTCATGCCAATCACCGAACAACCCCAAGAGCGATAAAGCTCAGATTCTGCTCTCGTTGAAAATTGAGGACCCTCCATTGCCAAATAAGTCCCGCCGCGCGTGATGGCAAGAGAATGAGTATGAGCAGCCGCCTCAACCGCATCAGAAAGAAGCGGGCTAGTTGGGTCTCCCATCGCTACATGAGCAACACAGCCAGGACCGAAGAAACTCTTCTCGCGTGCAAAAGTCCTATCAATAAATTGATCAACCAAAACAAAGTGTCCAGGAGGGCAATCTTCACGCAAAGACCCACAAGCAGAAACAGAAACGAGGTCAGTCACACCAGCCCTCTTAAGGGCATCTATATTCGCACGGTAATTAATGCTTGAGGGGGATTGCTCATGCCCTCTACCATGGCGAGGTAGAAATCTCACTGGTAACCCATCAATTTCACCAAATAAAATAGCGTCAGAGGGTTTCCCCCAAGGGCTGTCTATCTGTCGCCATTCAGCATTGGTAATCTCTTCAAGTTCATAAATGCCACTACCGCCAACAATACCTAAAACTGATTGGGTCATAAACCTCATCCCTATCTCTTGAAAATAATTAATCAAACCAAAACACAAAAATCGATAAAACGTCTATAAAAATATTTTCAAAAAAATATGACCATAAAAAAAGCCGATTCAACAAGTGAACCGGCTTTTAATTTTATCTAACAAATAGAGCAAAGTTTCTCTAATCCATTATTATTATTAGTGCTTCAAACGAGCCCAAACAGATTTTTTAGCAAGGAAGAGAAGAAACGCAAAGATCAATAAATAGATCTGAACGCGCTTGCCTAAATTCTTACGTGCATTCAAATGAGGCTCTGAAGCCCACGCCATAAAGGCTGTCACGTCTTTAGCATGCTGTTCCATCGTTGTAGGTGTACCATCAGCATATTCAACAGCATCTTCAGAAAGAGGCGCTGCCATAGCAATTTGATGACCAGGGAAGTACTTGTTGTAGTTCATCCCATCACCCATAACCACACCTTTAGGTGCTGTACCATAACCGGTCAACAAAGCATAAATATAGTCAGAACCTTTTTCTTCATAAGCCGTTACCATGTCATAGCCCCAGTAATAAGGTTCTGTGTACCATGGTACGTGGCGATGAATGGTTCTGGCTTTCGCTAGAACTGAAAAGTCAGGAGGATAAGCTCCATTATTGGCAGATCGTGCTTCATTTTCGTTTTTAAATGGACCTTGGAAACGATCTGACAATTTACCAGGGCGTTCTTTTGGTTCGCCATCAGCATCAACACCGTCAATCACAGTCGCTTCTTTAGCAATTGCTAAAGCTTGCTCCTTAGAAAATTCAGGACCACCTTTTTGTATAAGGTTACGGTAAGAAAGTAACTTCATACCGTGGCATGAAGCACAAACTTCCTTGTAGACACCAAAACCACGCTGCAATTGAGCTTTGTCATATTGGCCATTAAAGCCACCAAAGCTCCATTCCTGACGCTTAATTTCAGGACCAGTTCCACCAGCTGCTAATGCAGACGAAGTGAAAATAATTCCACTAACAACAGCTGCAGAAAACAGCGCTGTTAGTTTTGTTATAGTTTTGAGAATAGAGTTCATGATGAAGCTCCTTCTTTACCAGATTGACCCTCAACAGCTTCAGTAATGCTGTCAGGTAATTCCTTTGGTGTTTCAATCAAACCAATCACAGGCATAATAATGATAAAGAAAATAAAGTAGTATGCAGTGAATAGTTGACTAGCGATAAGGAAGTATCCCTCTGGGGCCTTCGCACCTAAATATCCAAGAGCAAAACAAGTGATCACAAATAACCAGAAGAAAGGCATAAATAAAGGACGCTTGCTCACTGATTTGATTTTAGATGTATCCAACCAAGGGATTACAAACAGAACCACAATCGCAGCAACCATTGCAATCACACCAAACAACTTATCAGGAATTGCCCGCAAAATTGCATAGAACGGTAAGAAATACCATTCAGGCACAATGTGCGGCGGTGTTTGAAGTGGGTTAGCTTCAATGAAGTTGTCTGAGTGACCTAGGTAGTTAGGTGCATAAAACACAAACCAAGAGAATAGAAGCATAAACACAACAACCATGAACCCGTCTTTAATCACATAGAACGGGAAAAAAGGAATTGTATCTGTTTTTGACTTCACTTCAACACCAGTTGGGTTGTTACTGCCAACAACGTGCAATGCCCAAATATGCAAACCAACAAGGGCCGCAATAATGAATGGGAACAAGTAGTGAAGACTGAATAAGCGGTTCAATGTTGGGTCACCAACAGAATAACCACCCCAAATCCACTGAGTGATACCCTCACCAACAATTGGAATTGCTGTAAAGAGGTTCGTAATCACAGTCACCGCCCAGAAGCTCATTTGCCCCCAAACCAGTGAATAGCCCATAAATGCTGTGATAATCATCAGAAGAAGAATAACCACACCAAAAATCCAGATAATCTCACGAGGAGATTTATAAGATCCATAATAGAGGCCGCGGAATAAGTGAATATAAGCAGCAGCAAAGAACATGGACGCACCAACCGCATGAGTATAACGGATAAGGTCACCCCAGTTCACATCGCGCATTAAATGCTCAACAGAAGCAAAAGCATGGTCACCGTGCGGCACAAAATGCATGGCAATCACGATACCAGTGATGATTTGAGCCACCAGGCAGAATGTTAGAATACCACCAAATGTCCAAAGGTAGTTAAGGTTCCGCGGTGTCGGGAACACAATAAATGAATCATACATCAAACGTATGATAGGTAAACGCTCATCAAGCCAACGCGTAAAGCCGTTGGAGGGAACGTAACTTGAGCTATGATCAGACATGTTTGCTCCTAACCAATTTTAATTTTCGTATCTGAAATAAAAGCATAAGGCGGCACTTCAAGGTTAGTCGGTGCAGGGCCTTTGCGAATACGTCCAGATGTGTCGTAGTGAGAGCCGTGGCATGGGCAGAACCAGCCACCAAAATCGCCATGAACGTCACCAGTAGATTGTCCGCGTGGGATACAACCCAAGTGCGTGCAAATACCAATTAACACAAGCCATTCCGGCTTTTTAGCACGATCCCCATCAACTTGAGGGTCACGCATGTCAGTTGTATCTGCAGAAACAGCTTGTTTAATTTCTTCAGCTGTTCGTTTGCGAATAAATACAGGTTTACCGCGCCACATAACGGTCACGGCTTGACCTTCTTTAATCGGGCTCAAATCAACTTCTATCGAAGCCAGAGCTTTAGCTGAAGCATCAGGGTTCATTTGGTCAACAAGTGGCCAAAGCGCACCCGCAGCGCCAACAGCAGCAAAAGAACCGGCAGCGACCATCAAAAAATCCCGACGGCCTTCATCATTATGGTCTGAAGACAAATTAGCCTCCCTTAGAGTTCTGCCTTGAAATTAATATTAAGCTCTTCAAGGTCAAAAGACCTCAAGAACGCAATTTATTTCAAAGCTCGTTAACAAGGGCTCTTTTAGCCCTTAAGAATAAGCATCATCAAAATGCTATGAAATAGCTGTTCAAAAAGCAGCAAACAGTAAAAATCTTAGCTTATCTAATTGTATCAACACTGATTCGCCTTGCGAAAGCTCAAACATTTTACCAAAAATCATCAAATACGAAGATCTCCGGCCAATCAATTGTGCAAAAACGGGCAATTGTGCAAAAACGGGCAATTGTGCAAAAACGGGCAATTGTGCAAAAACGGGCAATTGTGCAAAACAGCGCAAAAGCCTTTAAATTAGAACACACCAAAATATTAATTATTTATTGCGTGCTTTACTGCCACTCTTTTGCCAAAATCACAAGGGGTGAGTTGGATACAAATCACCGCATTTCAAAAAAAATAGTATTTTTGTCGCAGCTAAGAAGATATAGCGGCAAACTTCTCACATTGCGTGGCCTCAAATGCGTTATGAAAAAATAAGAACTCAGCATAAAGAGAAAACCAGAAATCTGAACAAATAAAAAATTATGCGGATCAACCGCCTTAAAAACTCTTAGGTTTTGCTGGTCAATGCTCATAACAGCCAAACTAGTCCTGAACATCTATGACATAGAAGCCAAATGTGGCATAAAGCCCAAAACCAGTCTCAAAGAAACGTTTCTTAGTTAAAAAAGGATCAACAAACGTGCGTCTCGCTCTCTATCAACCAGACATACCACAAAATATGGGTACCCTCTTGCGTTTGGGGGCGTGTCTTAATGTCTCAATTGATGTCATCGGCCCAACTGGCTTTGATATGTCGGATAGAGCTTTAAAAAGATCAGCGATGGATTATCTTTCAAAAGTTGATTTAACGCGCCATGTTTCATTTGCTCAATTCCTTGACTCAAATCAAAGAAATCAGGGGAGGCTTATCCTAACCACAACCAAGACAGATCAGGTTTACACCGATTTTGAGTTTAAATAGACGGATATTTTGTTATTGGGAAGAGAATCAGCAGGCGTCCCGGAAGAAGTTGCCAATCAGGTAGATGAAAAGATTACCATACCGATGCAAAATGAAATGCGATCATTAAATATAGCTGTTGCCGGCGCAATGATATTAGGAGAAGCTTTGCGCCAAACTACAGGATTTAAGGCAACAGTTTTCAAAACCAGTAAGAATTGAGATTACAGAATAAGGCCCCATCAAATGATGAATAAAGAAAAACTCGCAAGCAAAGAACCTCATGGCACATCTGAAGAGATGGACGGTTTGAAAGGTCAGGCAAGAACCTGGTTTGAAACATTGCGAGATCAAATCTGTGCTGAATTTGAAAAATTAGAAGATGAGCTAGAAGGCCCGCTCGCCGAATATTTGCCAAAAGACATCCCAGCTGGTCGTTTTGAGCGTACACCCTGGGAGCGCAGCAATCATGACAGCACCAAAGGTGGTGGCGGCATCATGTCAATGATGAACGGACGTGTCTTTGAAAAAGTTGGTGTGCACTGCTCAACAGTCCACGGAGAATTTTCACCCGAATTTAGAGCGCAAATCCCAGGCGCCAGTGAAAACCCTCAATTTTGGGCATCTGGTGTTTCACTCATAGCTCATCCTCATAATCCAAACGTACCAGCCGTTCACATGAATACACGGTTCGTGAATACAACAACAAGCTGGTTTGGTGGCGGCGCGGACCTCACACCAGTACTAGATAATCGCCGCACCCAGGAAGATAAAGATACAGTTCGGTTTCATGAAGCGATGGAGCAATCATGCGCTGGGCATGACGTGGCTGATTATGTAGCGTTGAAAAAATGGTGCGACGAATATTTTTATCTCCCCCATAGGGACGAGCCGCGCGGTATAGGTGGGATCTTTTATGATTATCTCAATTCAGCTGATTTCAATGCAGATTTTGCTTTCACTCAATCCGTAGGTCGTGCCTTTAAAGATATCTACCCAGCATTGGTGAGAGAAAATTTCAACACGCCTTGGACG